>Ga0209467_1000028_pt1 | contig 303972 bp, 301 predicted proteins | sample Higcelwee11metaG_FD_187175 | JGI IMG/M metagenome (GOLD analysis project Ga0209467, IMG submission 187175) | Freshwater pond sediment microbial communities from the University of Edinburgh, under environmental carbon perturbations - High... | ecosystem: Environmental > Aquatic > Freshwater >... | reverse complement strand
TTGCCTTGATTTCTCATCAGAGAATTAAAACAGTTGAAAAAGAGCTTAACAACCGACCGAGAAAAACACTTGGTTTTCTAACGCCTTTAGAAGTTTATAATAATTGCGCTTAGTCATTGAATGCAGGGATTAATTAAATGACGGTTCTCCAAGATTACGATCCAGAATCTTGGAAGAATATTGTAATTGAACACTTCATCATGTAAATTTCATATATGACACAGTAACGCTCTAGGTGCTTTTCGTAAAGATGTGGTGCATACTCAGCCTTACGGCTAATTGCCTTTCGTCACGGTTTTTGATTTCATACAAGTCCGCTAAGACGGACTTGAAACATCAGTTACTTAAAACGTTTAACTGAAACCAGTCTTAAACTAGTCGCTCGTTTCTCTCTGCTCACTCTTGCGTTATGGATATTTTTCTGTTGACTTATCGTGTGATGGATCGTTAAAAATACTTTCCGAAGAGTTAAATGTGATAAATGCGCCTAGGTAAATGAAATGAATTCTAAACCTTTAGAAAATCTACAATCAGATGTTTTATTAAATATTTTATCAGCTCAAAATGATGAACGATCAATAGTATTAATAACGAGCGGTTATTTAGAATTATCTATTTCTAAAATAATTGAATCTAATCTCATAAATTCAAAAAGGATAATCGAAGACACAAGATCTTACCCTTTCTCTGTTCGACTCGTTCTTTTGCGAGAACTAGACTTATTATCTGAAGAACTATTTACAGCAATTGATAGATTTAGAAAACTCAGAAACCGTGCAGCTCACGACACATATTTCGAAATTAGTCAAAAGGATTTAAAATATATCTCTGAACCTTATTTCGATTCTTCTACTGAATTGAAAAAATCAAACCACCTTCATATCTCGGATAATATAAAGGTTTTGTGCATATTCCTTGTTGTGAAAATATTTACTGAACATAAAGAAATTGTAGAAGCCAATTTTATACCGAGTAGGTGGAATTCAAACAATAAATAGAGTCTACAATAAACTTCTCTCCCCCGATTTCCTTTCCCCCATGCCCCATTCCACCCTCTATCATGTAGATCAACCTTCTTTGCAACATACTCCATCAAACTACTTCACCGGCAATATGTTTTTTACAGAAAACTCGCATCCGATTAGTTCACATCAAAAGTTCATTGACAATAACTCTTAAATAGAATTATTTTCTGAACAACCGAATCTTTCAGTTCGGAAATGTTTCAACTTTATTTCGCGAAGAGGATATCTATGGGTTTGTTCAATAATATATTCAGCAAAAAACAAGATGATAAAATATCAATGCAGAATAATCCGGAAAGTCTCACCGAAAATATTGACGGGATCTCACTGCTTGATAAATACGAAAAGGGTTTGCTTGATGACAAATCGTTTCTTTCTTCTTTCGGCAAAATCAATGTTTTTTATTCAACTCCTTTCGGAGACCATAAAGACGGAAACAGCCGATTGTTTGCTCTTCCTGCACCGGACAATACGGCGTTCCTGCCTGTTTTTACTTCAGCCGAACGGGCAAAAGAATTCTATAATGAAGCCGGCAGGATTGGTTTTTTATTAATGGAAAACTCATTTACATCCTTTCTTGAAACAACGAATAAAATAAACCAGGGTAATACTCCGATAAAATTAGGCGCGGTGATTGACCCCGGTTATTATGGTGTAACAATTAACGCAAATGCACTGGATACCGTGATTGATATGACAAAATAAGGTGACATCCGTGAAACGTACGACGATAAAAAAAATGGATAAAATCAGCAGCCGTTCGTTTATACTCCTTTGCCTCTTCGGAATTTTCGGAGCTGTCTGGCTTATTGCTCTTGGCGCAAAAGAACCCGGAACTATTTCCGAACTTCTGCTTTACTGCTGGCCTTTCATCATTGCTGTTTTTTTTCTTATACTCTCTATCAGCATGATGTTTATTTCTCTTATTGCAGGCAGTCTGAAAAACATTTCACTTATGTCAAAAGGCAAAGAAGCCCGTGCTGAAATTCTTTCGGTTAGAGAATCGGGAACCCGCATTAACGAAAATCCCGTACTTGATTTCAGGTTGAAAGTCTATCCGGATAATCTGCCGCCTTTTACTTCCGAAGCACAACAGACAGTATCCATACTCGACATTCAAAAATACAGCAAAGGTTCTTTTGTTAAAGTCAAATACGATCCCACAGATATGGAATCCGCTATAATAGGTACGGAAAAATGAAAATATCTTCATTACGTTTAATCAATAAAATAAGCTCGTGGTGCTTTTACCTGACTTTTGCAGCAATGGCACTCGAAGGAACCGATTGGTTCTTTGTTTTTTTAAACTAATGATTTTAATTCATCCCCCCTGAAAAAGAAAATCAATCCAACATAACTCCTTGCCTCTTAAATCCTTCAGGGCGAACAAACAGAATAAAATAATCAGAATCACCAAGATAATCAGCAAAATCATTTCTTTTTAAAAAGATTTTACTTTTATAAAATATGATAGAATGAACTATTCCTTCTTTTCTATTAATATCAAAACTTTTAAATTCCCCAGACAAATAATCTTGAAAAACACCTTTCACATCACATATTTTAAATTTTATCACACCATTATTTTCATCAATGTGCCAATTCCCTTTATAAAGATATTCTTTATCAAATTGAGATTTTGAATAAAGAATATCTTTTGATTCAAACATAATATCCAACGAAGCATCTTCTCCAAGATACTTAATATTCAATAGTTGTTGGTGCAATTCTTTCCATGAAATTTCTATGTTAATCTCTGTTTTCTTTTCTTCAATCTTAGAAATTTCTTTTTCTTCTTTTTCTGCAAATCCGCAATTAAAACAAAATATAATCATTATAGATAAAACATATTTAATCATCTTGATAAACCTTCTTTCAATCGAAATAGTGCACTATTCGCGAAAGCACCTTGTAAATCTTTTATGTATATATCAAAATAATGCAACAACAATCTATAATCTCAAAGCCATACTGGGTTTCACCTCAAAGAATGTAATTTGCACCCTAGAGGTACGTGAATGGACAATGAAGATATTAAATTTGACCTTTTGGGTCAAAACAACTCAATCAAAGCATAGAACTCGATTGTTTATGAAAGCAAAAGCTGTGCGAGGGGTGCAGGCTTGAACCTGCGGAGTCCAACTCCGAACCATAAAAGTGCAAAGTGCTGACTATGAGATGCAAAACGGAATGAGAATAGAAAAGTTTAAAGTGCGAAAAGCACTTCTGTTAGAGATTATTGATAGATAAATCACAAAAACGTCCGACGCAGTCGGACTCAACTCGGGCGACCGTAGCATCCGGCAAAGCCGGTGCGAGGAATTCGCCCGACAAAAGCCAGGAGTGGGATATCAAAGGGATGAGGAGCGGCGACTGAGCTCCTCGTCCCTTTGAAAATTATTGCATGATCCATGCAGACAATGAATTCATAAGGCGAAGCCTTGTGATGACCTCCGAATCTCGGAGTATTAGTGTGAAACACCCTATTAATATCTTGACTTAAAAACACCTCAACTATACACATGTTTACCATAATGCAATTTAATAGAAAAAAGAGGTTATAACAAATGATAAAACATGAAGTGCTTGAACTGAATGAACAGAAATATGCAGGGGTTAAAACAGTAATCCCTTTTAGTGATGCAGATAAAACCGATTTCAGCAAACTTCATAAAGACGTATGTGAAGCTGATATAAAAAATATAGATAAACACGAACACTTCATGGCAATTGATACCGACTTCACTGAAAACAGTTTCAGCTACACTCCATTGGCTCCTGTAACAAGTTATGACGGCAATGAAAAATATACGCAGTTCACCAGACAAAAGGGAACTTATTGCGCATTTGAAGTCAATGCCCGCGATTTAAATCCGTCATGGTTCAAACAAGTCTTTGATTACATGAATGAGAAAAAGATAACCGTTGAAAACACAGGATATGATCTCGAATATTATGATGAAGATTACGCAACCATGGTTAAAAATAAAGATGTCCCGAAAGAAAGAGTGCTGAAGATATTATTTAAGATGAATAGTTGATATTATTTTCCCCTCACCCAGCCTCCGGCTCGCCCTCTCCCAAAGGGAGAGGGCTTTCCATCAATAAATATTTACTATGATTTTCTGTTTCTTATCCTCTGCTGAATTATTATAAACAGAAATGTAAATGTAAAGAAACATGAAACCCCGAGAATAAAATATCCGTCAGAATTTCCATAATTTATTACAAACAGACCTATTGAAGCAAGGCCGGCTAAAATACCGACGCCAAAACCGATCATTATCCGCAAAAATAGAAACACTGCCGGATCTTTTCTTTTTATTCCATCAGCTATTTCTCCGTATGTCATTCCGCCTTTCATCTCTGCTTCATAACCCTTCTCTTTTACAAAAGAAATTTCTTTGGAAAAGCCTGTTGGTCCGATAGAGCTTTTAGAAGTTTTTGTTTCTCTGTCTACTTTTTGAAATTTAGGCTTCTTTTGTTTTACCATCGCAAACATCGCATGAACCCATACCCCGAAAAATATCACAGATATTGAAAGCAAAATTACAGCTGCAATAAACATAATTCCTCCTTACATCTTTTTTAATTTTTCGGTAGATTCATCCAAAACAGCAATGACATTGTCGCACCATTTATCAAATTCCGCATCTTCTTTACGGCACTCTTCATGCTTCATTATATAATCTACGGCAAGACGCATTCCCTGATCAAACCGTACGGTAGAACAAAATGAAGGAACCAGTTTCTTGATTTTTGAATTATCAAAAACTACTGAAGCGGATTTATCACCAGTCAGGCTTCCCGTAAAATCATAACTGCCGCATTTAGAAAGAAAATCCGAACTCACATAATATGGCTTGTATTCAACACCGAGAGCATTTGCTAGAGCAATATAAATCTGATTCCATGTAAGCACTTCATCAGATGTGATATGAAAAGCTTCGCCGATTGCGCGGATGTTTCCGATAAGTCCGGCAAAACCTTTCGCGAAATCCTTATTATAAGTCATCACCCAAAGCGATGTTCCGTCACCCTGAACTATCACCTTCTTTCCTTCGAGCATCCGCTTGATTATCTGATAACTTCCGTTTCTGCCGTGAACAGCGAGAGGAATGCTTCTTTCATCATATGTATAACTCGGACGTACAATCGTAACCGGAAAATTCTTTTCTCTGTAAAGTTTAAGAAGAAGATCTTCGCATGCGATCTTATTGCGCGAATATTCCCAGTACGGGTTGCAAAGAGGTGTTCCTTCATTAATAAGATAATTTCCGACCGGCTTCTGATATGCCGATGCTGAACTTATAAAAATATACTGACTTGTTTTATCTTTAAAAAGATGATAATCACGTTCGATATCTGCGGGAGTAAAGGCAATGAAATCGGCAACGCAGTCAAAACTCATGCCTTTGATTTTATCGGATACATCATCAGCATTGTTGATATCGACTTTAACGATTACAGCACCATCGGGAAGAACATTGTTTCTGCTTCCTCTGTTTAACAGATAAAGCTCATGACCTTCTTCGATAACTTTTTCCGAAACCGCGCGGCTTATAGTTCCCGTTCCGCCGATAAATAATATTTTCATTTTTATTTCCTGATTTATAATTATAATTTAATAAAACAAATCAGGTTAAATAAGCAAGCTTTTTATGAGTGCAGAATAATCAGAATTTAAACGGCAAGCGCGGCTTTTTGCCGCGCAGTCATATCATTTCATTCTAAGGCGAAATATAGATTTTAGTTATCCCATTTCTGTGCATTCAATTCTTTCGAATAAATTGAACCGTTATATCCCATGAGCATAAACGAAGTTGACTCAGGTAAAATACTTTTTGTTATCTTTATGCTGTTTTTTGCTGAAAAATATGGTTTCCATATTCCACATCCTTTTTTTATTGAAGCGTCCTGAACATGAGTTGGAATTATAATTTTAGGCTGAATCTGTTTCATAAGATTGTACCCTTTATCGCTTCCCGCAGGCATTCCGCTATACTGATTTTCAAACTGCATGAGAGCAACATCAAGTCCTTTTAAAATAGACAGCTGTTCTTCAGAAAATGAATCCTGACCGATATCGCCGAAATGAGCTATTTTTACACCGTCAGCTTCAATCAAAAAGATATAATCTGTTCCGCCCTTCGAAAGATACTGATCTCCCATATTGTGAATTGCTTTTATTCCTGTAACCTTACATCCGGCGTCTTCAATGACTCCTTCTTCGGCTATTAATTTTTTGCCCGGAAAAGAATCCGCGAATACTGAATTATAATGATCAGGATGATGCGAATGGGTGATCAGCAGAATATCTCCTGCTTTGGGTGGCTTGATTACCAACTGTGGATCGGCAATATCTATATAAATTCGTATTCCTGAAACTGTTTCAATTTCAGTCTGAGGAATACTGCCGTAGTTAAAAATCAGAGCTCCGGGCACATCAGGCTTTTTTGAACATGATATTGCCGCCGATAAAAAGCATATCGCGATTATTATTTTAATTTTCATTGTATCCTCTCGTGTTAATAGAACACAAAAGAATCAATATTAAAAGAGGCAATTATCATCATCATAATGACAATCATCAATCAGCACTTACAGATCAATCTTCCATGTGCCGTTTTCTTTTACAAGCTTAACGATAACTCCGTTTTCATTAAGGACTTCGGCTTCATTTCCATTGACTGAAATAGTTTTTATATCAGTGCCGAACCGGTCTTCAAAACTATTATCGCCGCCTGTCACATTCATCTGAAATAAAAGATATTCTTTAATAGAATCATCTTTCATCTTATGTTTTGACCCGGCCTGGAGTTCCTTTTTCGCTTCAGGAGACAGTTGTTTTATCAATTCGATAGCAGAATATGTTTTACTTAAGCTTGAACTGCTCAAACATTTTTCAAGCGCAGCAGCGTCATTTTTAGCATAAGCCTTGGCAGCTTTTTTGTAAACATCATCAGCAGAATTACACGAACACAAAATCAAAGCGGTAAAAATCATAATCAAAGAACGCATTTTATTTTTTCTCCGTCAAAATCTATTATCATATTATCGATTAGGCGCACTCCGCCGAAATACGCAGCAACTGCAAAAATCGCCTTGTGTTTTATCCTGTCAATGCGTCTGAGGGAATTATAGTCGGCAAGGGTGATGTAGTCTATCTTTTCGGCTCCTGCTTCCAAAATGATTTTTTCAGCTTCATGATTCATCTTCTGATAATCAGAAACACCGCCTTCAATCATTTTTTGAACGGAAGAAAGCGCATTATAAATCGACACTGCATTTTTTCGCTGAACTGAATTGAGCCTGACATTTCTCGAGCTTTTTGCAAGCCCGTCAGTTTCGCGGATTATCGGCGCAACTATTATTTCTATAGGAAAGTTTAAATCACTAACCATCTTTTCAATTGATACCGCCTGCTGAATATCCTTCTGACCGAAAACGGCAATATCAGGCTGAACAATATTAAAAAGCTTTGAAACTACTGTAAACACTCCCCGGAAATGGCCCGGTCGGTGCGCACCGCATAGTTCCTCTGTAAGACCTTCGACATCAACATATGTCTTGTGATCCTGATATATCTCATCCTCGTCAGGAATAAAAACAAGATCGACATCGTTTTCGCGGGCAAGATTCAAATCATTTTCAAGTGTCTTGGGGTAATTAACAAAATCATTGCTGTCATTAAACTGAATTCTATTGACGAATATACTCATGACAACGAAATCAGCTTTTTCCTTTGCGGCACGGACAAGCAACAAATGACCTTCGTGAAGAGCCCCCATCGTGGGAACAAGAGCAGTTTTTTTTCCTGCTAATTTTGCTTCGGCGACAATACTACGAACTCTTCCAATCTTTCCTTCTGTAAACATTCCAACTCCTCCGGAATCAGATTCTTTTGCGCGGAGAGAAGAATCATGTCACCTAAAAAAAATCTTTTTGCCAAAAAATCAACAATCTTCTTTTTTAATTCCCTGCCCTTGCCGATTCCGCTTCCGTATGTCACAGTTTTATTCACAGAAAAGCCGCGTTCAGAAATAAGCCGTTTGAGATTATTGGAATTAAAGAAACACAAATGCTCAGGGAAATTATAGAACCGCCATTTTTTACCGAATAGTTTCGAAAATGAGATTCCCCTTCTGCATGTAGAAACGATCAGCATTCCGCCTGGTTTTAAATCCCGGAATATTTTTTCTATAAACATATCAGGATTCTTGAGATGTTCGATCGTCGCCCACATAGTTATGAGATCAAATTTATAAGGAAATTCGGTCAGAAGATAGTCTCCCCTGATAACATTGAGATTGTTTTTTTTTGCAAATTCAACACATGGCTCAGAGACTTCAATTCCGCAGGAATTCCAGCCTCTTTCGTGCATATAGCTTACGAAGTATCCGGCCGCACAACCTATATCGAGCAAAAACGGCTTTTCAAGATTTTTTTCGTATTCCTCAAAATTCAAATCATTGAGATTAAGTCTGAAAACCCTCTCAATTTCCGAACGGACTTTATCTGAAAAATAATCATCATAACCGCGGTCAGTGCGCTTTGTAAAATAATCTCCCTGATAACAGCTTTCAATTTCCGCATCAGTTGGAAAAGGACGAAGCAGTTCAAGACTACAACCGGCGCATTTATAAAGAGAAAAAATCTTTCTTCCGCTGCCTTCCTTATCAAAAAGAAACCTGAATTTTTTTCCGCCGCAAACAGGACATGCATTCATGGCTCACCTTAATTTTCTTGATTCTTTCTGATTATATGCTTAAATATAGTGCATGGATTTGTCAAATGAGATACAGTAATAAAGCAATAATTCTTCTTGAAGACAAGTTTCTTCAGAACCGTGTTGAAACCATACTTGCAGAACAAAATGTGGTTCCATCAGGAGTTTCGGAGCTTTCAAGTCTTGAAAGCGTTAAACTCAAACTGCGCCAGAACGGAACACTCTCTTTCGTTCAGGAAGAAATTTTCAGGCTTTCAAAATCCGATGCTCCGCCCTTTGTTATAATTATGAGCTATCACAACACCATTCACAACACCGAGCATGAGGACAGAACCGAGCTTTTCCGATCGGTTATTTCAGCTTTTATGCTCTTATCATTGTCACGCGATTTCGAGAATCTCAATATAAGCTTTTTGATTCCCTACCGGCATTACGATCATGACCTCATAAGAAAACTGAAGTCCGATCACAGTTTATTTTTTTCGGGCATGAAATTTCACGATGAACCGATGAAAAGCGTCATAGATACATTTCGAAACGACAAGAAAAGATTTGATTCTCTTTTCACATTGAACTTCGTAGAAACAGACGGTAATACAGAACACATCAATACCAAGATGAAGCTCTATTTCAAGAGTATAGAAAAACGTATCAGCTTCGAAGTCAAAAAAGAAATTGAAGCCTCCCCTGTAATCAAAAAAGATAACAATCTGAAAGCTGATGTCGTCTTCAAAAAAAAAGACGGAAAGATTATTCTTAACGGTGAAATAATATCTGAAAACGGAATCTATGACGAAATAAATGATTCACAGATTACCATAATAGGCGAATGGGGAAGCTCCAATCTGCTCGATATAAATGACAAGATAATTATGACAGTCGGGACACTTCTTGAAAACAGAATCATCACATATAAAGACGAGCTTAAAATTTATCTGCGGGACAACTGCCGAATAGACAATTCAATCGCAATCAGCACAGCAAATCTTATGAATAAGCTCTTTAACAGATTTGCCGGCGCTTATCTGTGCGCCACCGGGTCCAACGAAAAAATACTTTCTTCATCGCCGGGTTATTCGCTCTTAAAAACACATATTAAAAGAATAAATTAAGCACAACCCTTGAAGCTGAAGCGGACACAGTCATCTCCAAGACACTCCGAAAGAGTGTTGAGCAGGGAATCAGACGGATTGATATTATAAAATCCGTTTGCTCTGACTATTTTTTCAGGGATATACTGGTTCGCGACATGAAAATAAACAGGACAATTGCCCCTGTTGTTTTCAATAGCGCTTCTTATTTTTTCAAGAATCTCATCATCGACAAAAATAGGATCAATGCTCACATGTACAGCCGATATAGCCTTCGCTCTAGCCTGCTTGATCGGAATTATATCGTCGACGATTATCTTCCGCTTAACTTCATCTTCCGCGTCTATTTTACCGGAAATCATAACTACTTCATTCGAAAAAATTATTTCTTCAAATTTCTTCAAAACCTTTTCAAAAATGAATATTTCAACAGCTCCGTCAAGATCTTCAAGAAGCGCCGTGACGTAAGTTTTGCCTTTTTTAGATATTTTTTTCTGGGCATTTTCAATCAATCCGACAAGCGACACGTTTTCAGTTCTTTCTTCAAGCTTCGCCGTCGAACAGCTCGAAAATGCGCGAATCTCACGTTCGTATTTTTCAAGCGGATGCCCCGAAATATAAAGACCAAGCGTTTCCTTCTCGTATGTCAGCTTGAGAGCATCCGGAAAATCCGTCATCTTAGGCAGTTCGATATCTACCGAAGCAGAACCGAAAAGATTCGCCTGACCTGATTTTTTTTCATTCTGAAATCTTTTCGCGGCATCAGTCATCCTGTCGATGGACGTATAAAGTCTGGCTCTATTCGGTTCAATTGAACCAAACGCACCGCTCTTAACAAGAGCCTCAAGTGTTCCTTTATTCAAAGCAGATAGCGCGACATTTTCGAGAAAATCCCTGAGCGTTTTAAATTCGCCGTTAGCTTCACGCGCTATGATTATTTCCTGTATGGCTTTTTCACCCATGCCTTTTACGGCATTGAGGCCAAACCTGATTTTTTTATCGCCTTCGATTGAAAACCCGTAGAAGCTTTTATTTACATCAGGCGGAAGTATTTCTATTCCGCCTGCACGGCAGTCTGTTAAGTATTTTTTTACATCATCCTGATCGCCTATATAAACTGATAAAAGCGCGCACATGTATTCTGTTCTGTAATGCGCTTTAAGATAAGCTGTCTGATAAGTTACAAGTCCGTATGCAGCTGCGTGTGATTTATTAAAACCATACTCGGCAAATTTACTCATTGCATCGTATATTTCTTCGGCTACATTTGACGGAATCTTTTTTTCCTTCGCACCTTTGAGAAATTTATCACGCATCTCATTTACGATTTCCATCTTCTTCTTTCCCATGGCTTTACGGAGCTTGTCCGCTTCGCCCATGGTGAAGCCTCCCATGACCTGGGATATTTTCATTACCTGTTCCTGATAGATAATAACACCGAGAGTATCCTTCAGAACAGGTTCCAAAACAGGGTGTTCATATTTTACAAGCGAGGCATTATGCTTTCGCTGAACATACTGGTCAGCCATCCCTGACTCAAGAGGACCCGGTCTGTAAAGCGCGCCGCAGGCAATGATATCTTCGAATTCCGTCGGACCTAGACGGCGCAGAAGATTCTGCATACCCGGAGATTCGAGCTGGAAAACACCGTCCGTTTCGGCTTTTCTCAAAAGCTCAAAAGTTTCCTTATCATCAATCGCGATTGATTCTATATCAAAATTCTTGTCCTTATTTTTGCGGATGAGGTTTACTGCACTTTCTATAACTGTAAGGTTTTTAAGCCCGAGAAAGTCCATCTTAACAAGACCGGCTGATTCAGCAAAAATTTTATCATACTGACTGATTATGCTTCCTTCTTTGGGATCCTTATAAAGCGGAACATAATGCGTCAGAGGTTCCTTCGAAATTACAATTCCGGCCGCGTGTTTTCCGAATGAACGCAAGAGCCCTTCAAGACGAAGAGAAATATCAATTATCTTTTTATTTTCATCATTCTCTTTAATGAATTTCTGAAGATCCTTCGAAGCCTCAATTGATTTCTTGAGATTCTTCTCTGTAATCATCTTTGTAATTGCATTCGCCGCGTTAAACGGAACATCAAGAACGCGCGCAACGTCTTTTACAGCAGCCTTCGGAGCCATTGTATTATATGTTATAATCTGCGAAACATGATCTTCTCCATATTTGTTTTTTACATACTGAATAACTTCCTCGCGTCTGTCGGCGCAGAAGTCAATATCCATATCGGGCATTTCCTTTCTGTCGGGATTAAGAAAACGCTCAAAGAGAAGATTATAGTCAAGAGGATTCAGCTGTGTTATACCCATACAGTAGCTGACGATTGAACCTGCTGCAGAACCTCTACCCGGCCCGACAGGTATTCCGACTTCACGCGAGTGATTTATGAAATCCCATACGATTAAAAAATAACCGGCGAAATCCATTTTAAATATAACACCGAGTTCATAATCAATTCTTTCACGGACATTATCAGGTATTTTTTCTCCGAACTTTTTATGTGCACCCTTCTCTACAATTTCTTTCATGTAACTGTTAAGAGTATGACCTGCCGGAACCTCAAATACAGGAAGAACCGGTTTATCAAGAGGAAGCTCAATATTTATCATTTCAGCAATTTTGACAGTATTGTAAATCGAATCAGGATACTCCGAAAATAGCGAAGACATCTCTTCACTTGTCTTGAAGTAAAATTCCTCGGTATCAAAACGCATACGCCTTTCATCCGAAATGGTTTTTCCGGTCTGAACGCAGAGAAGAACCTCATGCGCGAAAGAATCTTCTCTATTTAGATAATGACAGTCGTTTGTTGCTATCAATGGAATATCAAGTTCCTTTGAAAGAATGGCAAGTTCACGGTTAACAATTTTCTGTTCTTTAAGACCATGATCCTGAAGCTCAAGATAAAAACGCCCAGGGCCGAAAAGCTCCTTGTAATAAAGGGCAGTTTTCTTCGCTTCTTCTCGTTTATTGGAAAGTATGAACTGCGGAATTTCACCGCCTATGCACGCGCTCGCGCAAATGAGATTTTTCGAAAGTCTTTCGAGACATTCTCTGTCTATTCTCGGTTTATAATAATATCCTTCTGTATATCCGATCGACGAAAGCTCCATCAGATTTCTGTAGCCTTCATAGTTTTCTGCAAGAAGAATTAAATGATATGCAGTATCCTCATCCTCGGATTTTGTTTTCTCAAAACGCGATTTAGGAGCAATATAAAACTCCTGCCCAATGATGGGTTTTATCCCGGCTTTGACGGCTTTTTTATAAAAGTCAATAGCACATGCCATGTTTCCGTGGTCGGTAACTGCAACTGCCTTCATATTATATTTTACGGCTGAAGAAATCAGCTCATCAACCTTAATCGCTCCGTCAAGGGCTGAATAATCGGTATGAACATGAAGATGAACAAAACTCATAATGAACTCCGAACCTGAAAATATCCGCCTTTTAACCGGCGTCAAGAACCAAAATTAATATTTTTTAACCTGTTTTCATATAAAAAACAATCCTATGAAATAAATTGACTTAAGTGCAATTATATTCTATAATTAACAATGCAGTTATTTAATCACCCCAGCGCTCAGAAAAAAGCCGAACAAATATCGTTACGGCTGAAAATTATTCTCGTCGGCATTTTAATTTCACTCGTTCCGCTTGTCACAGCGGCCGCAATAATTTTCCGTAATTCTTCTCAGACAATGGAAGATATATCAAAGATTCAAAATATTCAAATCGCGAAGAGTCTTTCGAGCATGGTTGAAACTGCTATAAAAAAAGATCTTAACGTTTTAAAAAAAACAGCTGAAGATCCCGTCATGCGCGAACTAATTAAAAATAAAAAATATAGTGATATTTCAAGAATTCTTTCCGACCTCAACAAAATAATCGGCATAGATTACGAAGGAATAACGTTGCTAGATGCCGATGGAATAATCAGAGCAGACGGAGTTGATCCTGCGCGAATCGGTTTATCACTTGCATCCAGAGAGTATTTTCAGGAAGCAAAAAAAGGAAAAGTTGCGATCGGATCCGTAAATTTTTCACTGGTATCGGGTTATCCTGTATTCGGGATCTGTGCCCCGATATTATCAGAACGAGGTGAATTTCTCGGTGGAATCGTCGGTGTAGTCAAAGCAGATTATCTAATGCGTTATATTTCTTCTCTCGAACTTGGTAAAACCGGATTCGGCTTCATGATAGACCGAGACGGAATAATAATTGCTCACCCCGAAAAAAAATTCATTCTGCAAATTGACACTAAAAAAGAAAAAGAAGATGTCCGCGAAATATCAATGAGAATGATAAATAATGAAACCGGAACAGGAGAATACTATTTCAACGGTGCCCATAAAATAGTCGGTTTTACACCTGTTCATATAGCCGGATGGAGCATCGGCGTCACACAGACAAAACAGGAAGTTATGTCACTGGCATACTCCAACCGCAATCTTATATTGCTTGTGACAGGTATAAGCCTGTTCATTTCCGCATTATTACTTTTATTTCTGTCAGGAAAAATCAGCAGTCCGGTTCAGAATATTCTCGCAACACTCAATCAGGCAATCAATCAGGCAGCAGACGCGATATTTATAATCAGTCCGGACCGCAAAATCACTTTCGCGAATCCTGCAGCTTCGGAAATCAGCGGTGAATCCGCAAACGACCTAAAAGATTCTTTTTTTGATCTTAAAAACAGCGATATTGAAACAGACGAAATCTGGGATAAACTCAAATCAGGCGAAACGTGGAGTTCGGTAATACACGGAACGAAAAAGGACAGCAGTACTTACACAATCAATCTCAAAGTCACACCAGTGCGTGATGACTCAAACAGAATAAATGCATATCTTGCGATTGCAGGCGATAGAACAAAGGAAGTCGCGATGGAAAACCAGCTGCGGCAGAGTCAGAAAATGGAAGCCATCGGAACACTTGCCGGCGGCATAGCCCACGATTTCAACAATATACTGGGAGCAATATTCGGCTATATCGAACTTTCAATGTCGTCACTTGATGATAAGGAAGAAATCAAAAACTATTTGAATGAAACCCTAATCGCGGCAGAACGCGCAAAAGACCTCATAAACCATATACTCATTTTCAGCAGGCAGATGGAGCATGCAAAACAACCAATAAGACCGAAAGACGTAATAGAGGACGCACTTAAACTTATCCGGGCATCACTGCCCTCGACAATTGAAATTCATAAGAATCTAAACAGCGAATCATCAATACTCGCAGATAAAACACAGCTTCATCAGATAATAATGAACCTGTGTACAAACGCCGGATATGCAATGAAAGAAAAAGGTGGTTCACTCGAAATATCCCTGAATGATATTGAAATCACCCCGGGTACTCAATTGAGCTGCGAAGTTCTTCAAGATGGAAAATATGTTGAAATTAAAATTTCAGATACCGGAAACGGAATTTCTGATGAAATTATTGACCGCATATTTGAACCATTTTTTACAACAAAGCCGCAGGGTGACGGAACAGGTCTTGGTCTTTCCGTTGTGCACGGGATAATCCGTTCAATCAGCGGAGCAATTCATGTAAAAAGCAAAGAAGGAAAGGGAACTGTTTTTTCAATTTATATACCTGCAGTTGAAAACAATCCGGAAGATTATATTATTTCCGATAATTCAGCACTTTTAAACGGAACTGGAAATATTCTTCTTGTAGATGATGAAGAGAATCTTGTAAGGACAGGTTCATCACTGCTGAAAAAATTCGGTTACTCCGCATTCGGATTCTCCGATCCCGAAAAAGCCTTATCTGTTTTCAGGGAAAAACCCTTCTTTTTCGATGCAGTAATTTCGGATTACACTATGCCCCGCTATACAGGGTTTGATCTTGCTGAAATCATCAGAAATATACGACCGGAAATTCCTTTCATCATATCTTCCGGCTATATTGATACCGACGTCGAATCAAAAATGAAATCGTTGAAAATTGATTCATTTCTGAAAAAACCTCTGAGCGGCAAAAATATGGCAGAAACACTTCATTTTATTTTCAAAAATAAAACTAATCATGAGTAGAAAATACAAAATTGTAAATGGGACAATGCCGGCATTATTTAATAATTTTAATATATAATATTGACTCAAAAAGTGGTTTTTGGCTCAATTAAGAGATAAAAAAGGTTTAAAAGCCCTGGTAAACAGTTTTTCATTAAACTTAAAGAAAAAGTCTTGTTTTATATTGTAATAGACTAAAAATGTCGGTTATTATATTTAAAGACAGATTCAGAAAATTCGATCCAGAGGTTTCCCGTCGATGAGCGAGATCAAACAGTACAATTATATTCAAAATTATCAAAGAAAACTTATTTATCTTAATATATTATTTTCGATGACTGCCGCATCTTTTCTAATGATGAAACTCTCTTCCGTCTACAGTCAAATATTTCCTTATGCGAATGTATTAGAATTAGTGATTGCAGGCGGACTCATCTCACATCTTCTGGGAAAATTCTCCGGGCGCATCATTTTCAGAAAAATTCAGTCAACCAGAGTTGTTTTTCTTATCAATGAATCATTGTTTCTTCTGTCATCAGCTTTTGCTTTTTATTTCTACTGTCAGCCTGCCGAAACAAACGCAGAAGCTGTACTCAGCCGTTTTATATTCAGTCCGGTTCTGTACGCGGCGGCAGCGCTCTCCGTCCCGTTTTTTCTCGGAATCAAAAACAATTATTTTCTTAAAGCTTCATGCGGAAAATTTTTCGATGAAAAAAAAGGCACTGCAGCCTATATGGGTTTTTTCATTTTCGGACTTGCTTCCGGCATACTTATTTATTATTTTGTTCCATCAACAATTTCAAAACTTGCAGCGATGTCGATTCTGGGATTTTCAATAGTTCCGGCATTATTCATTTCCCTAAAATATCAGCCGGAAGATATCTTCGCAAAAGATGTCTTTGCTGGAGATAGTCCTCAAAACGAACCCGATAAAGATGAAATATTTTTTAATTTTCTGAATTTTTCATCAATAGCAATATATCTTTTTCTGGGCGCACTTGCATTTATGCGTTATTATGGAGAAAGCACAAGTTCGGCATTCATTTTTCTCTGTACTTCCGTACTCTCCATACTCACCGGATATGTATTATCTTCATTTTCAAGAGTACGGTCATGGTATATTTATTCCGAAATACTCTATCCGGTATTCTTTTTCGTTTTCTTTATAATGATAAGCCGTTTCGGTAATGAAATTCCGGTTTTCAAATCATTGTTCTTCTTCGTACCGATAGGTCTTCTTTTCGGTTTTACACTTTGTCATTCTCTCAAATCAATACTTAAAAGCTCGGATCAGTCCAGAGCTCATCACATCATAGGAACTTCATTTTTTGCCCTTCCTGCATGTATTTTTTCTGCAATAATGTTTATACCTTTTACTTCTTTTTCATACTTTCTTCTTTTTTACATAGTAGCAGCAGTCAATATAATTCTGCCGGGAATATATATCGCTCAAAGAAAAATTCCCGAATACAAAAAGTTTATTTTCTTTATAACACTTATTATACTGATTCCTACTTTTATATTTTTACACAGAAATTTTTCAATACCTTTCGGTTCAGAACTATTTCTAAAACATTCAAATGCTGATTTATTCAGACCCGAAGCACCGGGCGAATCCGTTGTGAGTTCAAACGGGAAAATAGTTATAAAAACAAGCGGATACGCACGGAACTCAATGGAACGCGCAGTCTTGGCTGCACACATTCTTTCAAGCGGAGAAAAGACTCTCATTCTTTCAGGCTTCTCTCAGTTTTTCGGAATAAAATCATTCAACTATTTCCGGGAAGGAAGAATTTTCAGCTATGTTCCAGGACGCTTTGTAGATTTTAACCGTCCGCCGGTTTCGGGACAAAACGGTCCGGCTGTAAAATCAGGGGATCTTCTTTTCAAACTTGCAACATCAAAAGACCGATTCGATCTTATTCTTGATATTCCTAATCTTTTCGATATAACCGAAAACCGATACAGGTTTTCTCTTCCGGTAATTTCGCTGATAAAAAAGAAAATAAATGATAATGGAATTTATGCTGTCATCATTCCTTCTGCAAAGGAATATTCACGCGAAAGATGCGCAATCTACGGCATTCTCGGAAAACTCTTTTCTAATCATAGCGCGTTTGTCTCAGAAGATTCTATTTTAATTATGGCATCGGACTCAAAAGACAGTCTCACATTCGGCAGAAAATCTCTTGAGAAACTTTCAACGGCAATTGACGCAGAGAAACTTTTTTATGAAGATGTACATTTTCTCTCTAAAATGATGAGCATCGACCTCAAAAATCAAACTATAAATCCTGATGAAAGTTCTGCGCGCGGTGATAGCTTTACCGATTTGCTTTATTCTCTTTATTTTTCGGATAATGCTTCTTACACCGGAATGATTTCAGAAGCAGAACTCCAGACATATCTTTCACAAAAAATATCTAAACATAAGGATATTCTTTTGCCTCTCAAAGAGGCAGAAAAATTCGAGTCGCGCTTTGAATTTGACAAGGAAATGCAGCTATTATTTTCTTTAAAGAAATTTCAACTAGGTTATGAGATATTTTCTGTTTATCTGGAAAACACTCTTGCTGCCAAAGAAAAAATCTACATAAAAGAAGCAGAAATATTTGAGAAAGAAAAAAAATGGGAAGATGCAAGAAATCTTTATAAGGCTGTTCTTGTTCTTAATGAAAGAAATTTCGACGCTAACTGCAAACTCGGACTGATTGCAATTACAGTGCAGGATATAGATTCGGCATTTAGTTACTTTTCAAAAGCACTGGCAATCAATCCTTCAGATAGTCTGGTAAATTATCAGATGGGAATTATGCTGATGTCACGCGGAGAGTATCAAAAAGCTCTTGAGTATCTTTTAAAAGCGATTGAACTAAACAATCAAGAAACAAAAACAGTCTTCTTCACCGGATTCTGCTATGAAAATATCGGAGATCTTCTTAAAGCCGAGACTTATTACAAACAGGCTTTTCTGCTTGATCCGCAGGATACTGATATAAAAACCGCAGTTGAACGAATTGCAAAAAAAATTGAAGCCGAAAGAAATAAATGGAAAGAAGAAGTCAGAGATAATCAGCTTGAAAGCGAAAAAGATGTTAATTTCCCTCTTCCTATCAATGAAAGCGCTTTAAAGCAGCGTCTGAGTGAAAAAGAATGAGAACAGGAAAAATATTTTAATTCGTATTATGATTTTAATTGACAAAAACTCACCCTCAAATAGTTTGTTCATATAAACGGGGTTGTAGCTCAGTTGGTTAGAGCGCATGCCTGTCACGTATGAGGTCGCGAGTTCGAGCCTCGTCAACCCCGATAAAGCCGGTCGTAAGACCGGTATTTTTTTACTTTCATATCTCTGCCAAAAAATCCTTGCAAGAATCCCTGTTTAATGATGATTGTTTTGTTACGGAGTAAAACATGAGATTTCTATATTTTTTATACAGACCTTTTCTTTATACTATATTCCCAATCGGATTTGTTTTAATGACATTTGTATCGTTTTTTTCATCCATATTTCTGGGCGAAAAACGCGGCAGAAAAATAATTCGTTTGTATAATAATTTCTCAGCATTTATGATGAGAATGACAATCATCACCGAAGGCATTGAAAATTATGACAGAACAAAATCTTATGTTGTGGTGGCAAATCACAAAAGCAATGCCGATCCGATTATACTCTGGGCATCGCTTAATGCAGATATTCTATGGATAATGAAATCCGAACTGCTTAAAATTCCTGTATTCGGCTTCATCATGAAAAGGCTCGGAAATATAGGTATCGACAGAAAAAACTCAAAAAAAGCAATAGAAAGCATCGGTGATGCAAAAAAAAGACTGATAAAAGGTACATGCGTAGGATTTTTCCCCGAAGGTACACGCTTTCATGGAAACACAATAGGTTCATTCAAAAAAGGTGCTTTTCATTTCGCTTCCGAACTCGGTCTTCCCATCCTCCCCATTTCGATTTCAGGATCAGAAAAAATCATTCCGCCAAAATCTTTTTTTGTTCACTACGGTAAAGTTAAAGCTGTAATTCATCCGCCTCTTGAAGTAAAGGAAACTTCAGCGGCAGATCTCAATGCTGTAGCAGAAAAAGTCCGGAAAACCATCGAAGCAGGATACACTCCCGATTACGAATAATCGTCGTGATCGGAATTTCGTTTTTTTTCTTTTTTATATTTCGCTCTGTCGAGCTTTGTCCAGCTTTCTACGACATGTCTGCTTAGGCGCTCTTCTTCCGTCTGGCGTTTTTTGCCGTCGGATGCTATAGAAACTTCCTTATTTTTGGTCTTCCTCTGAAACTCTTCATTTTCTTTGACTGTCAGCGGATACTCATCTAAAAGAAATTCTTCTACAAACTGAAACGCAGATTTTATTTTACCAGAATCTAACTGAATTAGTATTTCGCCCATGCGTTTTTTATTTATCATTTTATCAAAATAATCATCATCAGCCGGAAAACCGCGATAAGCTGAAAACAAACCGCATAGCGCAGCTATATGAGTCGAAAATCCTCCCTTATGCGCCGCGATATTTGCAGCATAAGAATCATTCGAATCCGCAATCACAGCAGAAATAGCAATTGCTGAATAAATATTTTCTACCGTAGCACGTGTAATATTCTGGGAAGTTATTTTTGAAATCTTATCAGATAAATATTTTTCAGCTGTCTGATAATCATGACCCAAAACATTTGTAAATATTTCGCTGAATATCGATAATGAATTCTCTGCCTTATCCGGATTTATTCCGGCAGAAAAAAGACGCGGATATAAATCCTTACATCCGAGCAGATAATCGGAAGATTCGGCAAGAGCTTTTACCGCAGACTCGCAGTCTTTTCCCGCGATATCGGAAAGGATAAGAGCCGAACATACAGTCGGAATATCCTTCGTGAACGATATTATAAATTCTATTATTTCATTAAATGAAATGCGGGCAGGATAATAACTTGCTCCGGCAAACGCTATTAACGGCACTGTCAGAGACTGAAATTCCGGCAAGGGTAATTTTGCAGATTGTGACTCTATATATATCTGGAAGACCCTGTCGGGATGGCGGAAACATCCCCATGGAAGCATTGAACTTGCCTGAGATGATCTTAATGCCTGGGAAAATGAATCCGATGAAATTCTCCGCGCAGATGATAACGCCGCTGTAATAACTGCAAGCTGGGAAACACTGGTATAAAGAGCCGGTTTTCTCCATAGCGATTCGTTTTTTTTCAATGCTTTGATTGGATCAGGATAAACCTCATCAGGCGTAAAATTAGCTCTTATGTGGCCTTCGCTTAATCCTTGAAAGACCGACCCGAGAGTATCACCGACGATAATTGATTTAAGTATGTCTTTTTTGCTTTTCATAGAAACACCATATCACTTTTCAGCTTTCGCAACCCAAATGTCAAGCTATTGGAAAATCCTATAAAAATTTCTGGACAAATAAACTTTACATTACAAAGTTTACCCATGATTAAAAGCAAAAAATTGGCAACAATAACATCGGATTACACCAAAAGAAAAAATGAATATGGTTCTACCGGGAAGTTTTTTGCATTCTGGGGAATATGGCTGACATTAACCTGCAATATCGTCTATCTGACAGGTCTTCACAGTTTATGGTTTTTTTCGACAATTGCAGGTGTGATAGTTCAGCAGATATTCACAAAGTATTGTTTTAAGAAACATGGGTTCATTTTCAAGCAGTCTTTGATTATAAGCGGGATATGGGCATTTCTTGCCCTTTCAACAATACTTTTCTTTTTTGTCCTTCCCGTCGTTATGGAAATATATTCTCCGAAAAATATACTGCCTTTCATCTCAATAGAAATGTTCATGGGTCTTGTTATCACCGCAGCTTATCTTAGAAGTCTTCCTTTCGTAGCCGGAGCAATGGTTTATCTTTTCACCGGTATATATTTCAAACAGCCGGACAACAACACAGAAGTAATAATATTTTCAGTTCAGTTCATGTCGGGATTTTTTCTTCCGGGAATATGGAGCACGTATGAGTCCAGAAAAAAATAAGTACGAACTGAATCACATTCTTACATCTGAGCTGCGTTTTTTCATTATGACACTTCTTGCGATGTATGAAGAAGTTGATTTTAATTTTCTCAAAAAAGAGCTCTCAGCCTCCGATGGAAACTTGAGTGTGAGTCTTTCAAAACTTGAGACCGCCGGTTTTCTTTCATCAAGAAAAGAATTTATCAGCAAAAAACCGCGTTCTTTTTATAAAATAACTGAAAGGGGTCTTCAGGAACTAAACGACCACATTGACACGATTAACCAGTTTAAAAACAAAATACGGAAAACGAAATGAAATCATCGTCCAAAAACACATTTGCAGATATAGAAAAAATAGTAAAAGAAAGAATGAAACCTTCAGAAAAAACTGAGCTAATTTTTTCAGCTTGGTTTTTTCTTATGGGTCTCATCCTTACATGTAAATCATTTATATCTTTTCCTCTGGGAGAAACTGTTTATATTGTAGCACTTTCCATATTCTTAGTTATTTCAATTAAGAAATATCTAATAGCATCCGAGACAGTCAGTACGCTTCCCTATATAATTTTTTCTGCTGCAGGTATGGCCTTCTGTGCTTATATCTTAATTGCGGACGACATATCATCAAAACCCGAAGCAACAGAATATATAATGGCAGTATTTTCTTTGCTAATTTTCGGAATGATAACAATATACAGACCTACAAAAATTAACATACCGCCCTTTATAGTTTTGACAGCAGTATTTATTTTATCCGCATGCGGTTTGCTCGTTTACGAACAAACCTTCATCGCGCTTTATTTTTTTATTTCTGTTTACTATTTTCTTCTGCGGCTTGCGGGGAAGTGAGATATAATTTAGTAGAATAATTCAATTTCTATGATATGCGCCCAGTTTCCACCAACCGGAAGTACTGCGAGAAGTTCCTTTTAAATCACAATAATCATTTGAAGAATTTTTTGGAAACATACTTTGATAAGGTTTGCCGCTGATACAATTCGTATATCCTTCCGAAATTGAAAGACCCATACTTCCATCAGGATAATAATCAAATACAGAATATGAGTCAAATGCATTTTCATAACCGCCAGCATCAGCAACAGTCGACCCCGCCGGATTTGTATAAGTAAGGGAATTATGATGTTTTGTAAAGTTTGTAAGCGAGCAATTGCCATAATAACTTTTAAATAACATATTCGGATCAGTCAATAATACAACATAATCTAATGGTGTTGTAAACCGACCTAGAGCTAGATTAGAATCGTAATAATAATCACCACCGGGAGAATTCTCAAAAAATACACACTGCATAATACCTCCACCCCTAATGTCGAAAGTATTATTTACTAAATATACTTTATCATTATTGCTTGCTCCGTCATAATATAAGCAATAGACAGATGTACCAGAAGCATAATCTGCATTACCCGTCGCCACCTGGGTGTTAATAATACAAACCTCGCTCCCCGATGAATTTCCTTTTATTTCAATACCCTTAAATTTTCCTGAAACAGAATAAGACTTGGTACGCTCATAATTTGTTCGAACCTTACAATTAGTAATTTTAACATTCGCCGCTGAATTTATCAGTAAAGAAGTAGCGTCTTTATATTCAGATCCACTCGCAATAGTTCCCTGCAGATCACAGCAATTAATTTCAAATTTTTGCGTTGTGACAACGGTGATGTTAGAATAAACAGGTTTAGGTTCAAGGGGTGTTTCTTGGGTAACAATTGAAAGTCCTGATATTTTTACATTTGAGCAATTATCAATAGAAATTCCACTACCTGTACCTGAAATAGATGATTTCGAAGAAAATGACTCTGTATCTGCAAAACTATTTGTACATCCGCCGTAAATTGTAATTCCATTAATAAAATCTTTAACTGTCACCGATTCTGAATATGTCCCTGTTTCAATATACAAAAAACACTCACCCGCACTACCAGAATCCAAACATTTCAAGCCCTCTGTAATGGTCTTAACAGGATGATTTACATCCGAACCTGTATTATTAATATCATCCCCTCCAGTTGAAACATAAATTGCTTTTTGCTTTGTCTTAGGCGCCGTAATATTTAAAGTTATACTTATTATCATTTCATTTTTTGATAGATCAACAGCCCTGACACAAAAAATTAAATTGTTTCCTGATTTCAGCAAGGAATCCGGTGTTATGACGATTGTCTGTTTATGAGTTACATTATCATAATTTTTCGACACTAAGTAATTATTACTGTTAAATATTGTTGTGTTTGTTACAAAATCACAATAGTCATAATTCTCTTCTATTATTTCAATGGTAATTGATGAAGTTGGTGTTATAGTCCTTCCATTTGTAAGAGCAGAACCTCCTGATGTCACGGTAATTACCGGATCAGTTTCATCAGAAGCAGGAGGTGTTGCAGCAGTTGTAAATGAAAAGGTATAATCATCTTTCATTTTATTTCCTGCAGCGTCACAGACATCTTTTGAAATAAAAACAGTATATACACTGCCTAATGAAAGAGATGATACCGGAACAGCTTGGAAAACTGTAGAATTAGAAAAATCAGTAACAGCACAATTTACTTTCTGACCAATAGAATCTACTACATAAAAAGTATCTTTATTAACAGATGAAGAATTCATTTGTTCAGAAAACTGCACCTTGATCGACATGCCTGATACTGCAACACCGGTTTCGCCGTCATTAGGCGAAACTGAAGAAACAACCGGAGGCGTCAAATCGGGGTTTTTAGTCAGCTCTTCCCATATATCGCTTTGAGAACATGAAAATAGAAAAGCCAGAAACAATACCGACAGTATATTTAAAAAACGCATTTGATCTCCAGAATACAATAGAGTTATTACTTTATTGTGAATTCTAACTCTATTTTACCAATGCTCTTTACTGTCAACAAATTCTTTTAATTTATTTGCGGCAAATTTTGGATTTGCAACAACACCTGGCCCGCAGATACAGCCCCCTTCACAGCTCATCACCTCTATTAGATTGCCGGGAGACTTGCCTGTTGCGTATATATTTAAAAGACTAATGCTTTTTTTATTAAATCCATTGATGTATGCCGGGGTTATTTCGGCTCTCCTTCCTTTATCTTCCAGTATTTTTGTTACAGCAGCAGCAACACCGCCGCTTACCGGAAAATTCCGACCTTCGCAAGTGGCATATCCTAAATCGAAATACGATTCAGCGCATGATGAAACATCAAGACCTTTTGCAATAAAAAGTGCGCCGAGCTCTTCAAAAGTTATTACATAGTCAACATTATCGTCATCCAAACCTTCATGACGCTTTGCGATACAGGGACCGATAAAAACATTAACCGCTTGAGGAAATTTTTCGCGTGTTATAGCCGCAGTATACGACAAAGGAGTCTTCGCGTGAGAAACATACTTTTCAAATTTCTGTGCATGTTTCTTTACTGCTTCTACATACGCAGGGCAGCAGCTTGTTCCCATCATACCGTCTCCGGAAGCCATTCTTTCTATAAATTCTTCTGCCTCAGTTTGCGCTGTTACGTCGGCACCGAGAGCAACTTCTACTACATAATCAAAACCCAGTTCACGAAGTCCGCCTGAAAGCTGTTTCATTGAAAAAGGAAATTGTCCGGCTATCGCTGGAGCTACAAGTGCGGTTGTTTTTCCGGATCCTGTTAATGATTTTAAAACTTCAATGATCTGACTTTTTTCGACAACCGCACCGAAAGGACACGCTCTGATACATTTCCCGCAATGTATACATTTTGAATAATCTATCTCTTCTTTACCTGATGCATTCTTGCTGATTGCACCGACGGGGCAAGCCTCTTCACAGGGAACAGGAACATAAACAATCGCGTGATAAGGACACATTTTGAGACAAAGTCCGCAGTTTACACATTTGGAGCCGTCAATGTGAGCTCTTTTATCATCGCTCGAAATTGCTCCTTTCGGGCAATTAGTTATGCACGGTTTGGCAACACAATTGCGGCAAACTTCTGTAACATAATAATTAACCCTGACGCATGCCTTGCATGCCTCATCAATAAAAGACAATATCTGCTTATCCGGAGAATTTCTATCAATGGCTTTATCGACAAAATCAGAAAGCAGACTTTCATCAACGAGCTTTTCATCTTCCAGTCCAAAACCAAGTGATGCGATTACCCTCTGCTTTATTATTTCACGGTCTTTTTCAACACAACAGCGGTGAGAGACCGAATTACGCGGAATAATTTTTGTCGGGATGCGGTTTATTTCTTCTTTCAATTTATTGTCAAAGAAAAGTGAAGCAACTGCCGCAATAACTTCTCTTTTCAGATATGTCATTCTATTATCAACAAACATATTACCTCTCTGAAAGATATGCAATTATTTTCTGAATCGTTGCCGAATGTATTACTTCATCATCAATCTTCACGTAAGGAGGTTTCGAATCATTCGATGCAGCCTTGCACATCCCAAGACAGGCCGATCCTGTGATTTCAATTCTTGACTTCATCTCATCCGAAAGAAAATCTTCAAGTTCAAGGAGATTCGCGCCTCCCAGAACATAGCACGCAGTTCCCGTGCAAATAGTAATTCTCGTCTTTTTCATTTTTCCTCACTTATATAAACTGAAGTTCTGTTTTCTTTAAATATTTGTTTTCAAGATTATAAATTATCTTTTTAATAATATTTCTTCTTATTTCAATTTCGCGCGGCATACTCGGATCCTGATGCGCCTCATTAATTCTTGTGCCGACCAAAAAATAAATAATATCATTATTCATCATAAGAGCTATTGCCTCAGTCGCGGCATTTGATTCATCCGAATTTCTGAATTTTCCGCTTTCAAGAAGTTCGGCGATACGGCACAAAGTCAGAATGCCTTCAGTGACAAGATCAATTCCTTTCATTACAGACTTGGGCGGAATGTCTCTGCTGATTTTAGAAATATCAACTTCAACTTCTACATCGAGTTCGCGCGAAACTATCTGAGAAGTTGTTCCGCCGCAAATAATTCTGCATCCTTTAAAGTCGCGTATTCTTTCAGACATTTCACGGTCTTTATCAGAATGCATCGAAGGCCCTGTTGCCAAAAGAAGTTTTCTCGGTTCACGGCAGCATATCACTTCACAGGTAATATCATCGTGAGCCTTATAAATATCATGAGCTAATGCCTGCGCGACAATACTCCGTGAAAGTTTCCCAGCTCCAATTCCCGGATCGGATCTAACAAGCTTTTCTATATATTCGCCTGTATTCGCACTTCCCCATCCAAGCGGAGTTGACGCACAGCCCATACCCGACTGCGTCACACCGTCAGAAAAAAACACCAGACGGTTTCCCCTTTCAAGATGTAACGAATAATAATTTATAAAATTTTTTTTAACCGGCGAGCTTTTTATATCTATACGCTCATAGCTTATTTTCTCTGCACCGTTATTTGAAAGAAAAACAAAACCGGGATTGTCGTATTCAATAATATAAGCATTTCCATCGTGTTCGATTCTAGCAACTGTAAAAGTCGAGTAACCGATTTTCCTTTCAGAACATACCGGAAGAGTATCTATAATAATTTCAGCGCTTTTTCTTATATCCATGCTGTTCAACACAAACACCGATGCCATCTTTGCCGTCAGAGTCGCCAGAACATTCGCCTTAATTCCGCTTCCGAGTCCATCAGCAAGAACAGTAACAATGCTTCCGTCATCAGAGCGTGTCGAAAGAAAAACATCACCCGCAACGCTCATTCCGCTTTTATTTATTTGATAATAATCAACTTCAAAGAAAAGAGAGGATTCATTCATCTTCGTCCTCCTTCATCTCCGAAGCATTGAAAGATTCAATAATCGAGTTAAGAAGAACTTCCGTGCTTGCCGCATTTTCACCAAGAAGCGCTGCAATTGTCTGAACAGTCTGAAGATTTCTATTTATTACACTTTCTGCTTTTTCTATGACGTTTTTCTTTCTCATCATTGGACTTGTTATATCCTGAAAGATTCCACCTGCAACATGCCCCTTCTCAATGAGAAAAATACTGCAGTGATAAAACTTATTCGCGATACGGATATCCTTTTCAAAAAAATCATTACCGGTGCGTATCACATTTGAAAAAATAGAACAGATATTTGCCGGAAGAATTTTCGAAAGGTTAGCGTCTTCAAGACCCGGACGCGCATTGAACATTGTATCAGCCTGTTCTATAAATAGACGGGCAAAATTGAGATTACACTCAATTACAGAAAGAGAATCATCAGCAATTACGACACCTGAAGGCATTGACTTTATCAAAGCATTAGCCTTTTTCTGCGCAAGACGGCGCATATAGGTAACACACATGGATCTTTCCGCTTTCTTATCAATTATTGCCCTGGCAAAATCACGGCATGAATCATAACCGCAGCCACCGCAATTAAGTTCCTGATCCTCGCGCGATTTCCCGGTGGTTTTTAAAACAGCAGCAATATCTTCTTCCCGATAAACATTTGTATTAACGCAGTTCTTCTCCCACCCTGCACTTATGTCTTTGTACAAAGTAGACGAAATGTATTCGCGCTCGGATGCTTTCTGCGAAACGTTCATACGTTTTAAAAGAAAAGATTCTTTTTTCCCGGCAAGAGGACCATTAATACACCCGCCACGGCAAGCCATGAGTTCTAGAACAATTGTCTTTCCCTTCTCAACCCCGCCAATTCCGTCAAGAACTCCGCGAACTTCACCTATCCCCGAAAATGCCATATAACAATTATCCGCGTGTCTTGCTTCAGAAATAGTTCGTATCATTCCGCCTTCAACCGGATAATAGTTTCCGGCACCTGCTCTCTCTGTTATAAATTCTGCCGAATCTTCTTCTTTAAGATCTCCGAAAATACTTAAAGCCTCTTCAAATGAAACGGAAATGGAAATAAGCGAAGGATTCCTGTCTGCCTCAATTTTTTTTGCAATGCAGGGACCGACAAAAACAACTTCACAATCCTTTCCGAAAGTATTTTTGAGTTGTTTGGCGTGAGCAAGAGCCGGAGACATGAGAGGTGTAAGCAGGGGAACCAAGTGAGAATAATATTTACGTATAATCTCTACAACAACCGGACAACATGTTGTGATATTTATTTCACCATATCGGATATTCTCTTTTAACACAGAACTTACCGATTGTGCTCCGAGAGCAGTTTCACTTGCGCCGATAAATCCGCTGCGAACAAACGAATTGATAAATGCGTTTTGAGCTGAAGAGGCAACACATGCTATATATGATGGCGCCACACTTGCTATCAGTTTACGGCCTGATGAAATCATATATTTAAGCCGGACAAGATCATTGCGTACACGCTTTGCTCCGGCAGGGCAAACCTCAACACAGCGTCCGCAGTAAACACATGCTTCAGTTATAACAATCGCGTGACCGTCTTCAATTTTTATCGCCTTGAATTCGCACACTCTGACGCATTTATAGCAATCCTGACATTCTGTCTTCTGCGTATAAATGGGACTCTGCGTATTCATTTACTCCCCCCTGAAAGGAAAAGTTGACTTCATTATATCATAAATATTTTCCGGAAGGATTCCCTGATATAGATTATCCCCTATTGACATATTTGGACCGAGAGCGCATTTTCCATGACACAAATTCCCTTTTAGAATTACTCTGTCTGAAAGATTATTCTCTACAATATACTTTTTAATCGATTCAATGCTTTCATTGTTTCCTCTTGAAAAGCAGGAACTTCCCATGCATACCGAAATTACCGTCTTATTATCACAATCCATAATCAACTCCATCGACAAAATAGAGAAGATGGGGCAATCGGTCAAGAAATTAGTGTGATTTTTTTCACATTTATTGCGTGACAATTAACTTTTTTATGAATTATTTAACGGATTTCAGTCTTCGAGTACACTTTTAATGCTGTAACACCCTTTAGTATATCCGAAACCCGTAAACTTAGTGAAACCGGAGGAGTTTTTATTTATCCGCAAAGAAATAAATGTACCATTCTTTGAAAAAAGTGCCTTAAACTTTTTAGAATCCAGATAAACCGGCTTGCCGTATTTCGCAGAAAATTCAGCAACAAGACGCAAAAACTCTTTATAATCATCCACAGAATCAGTTTTTACTGTAAAATCCGAAATTTTATTGTCAGCCAAAGTAACAAGAACTGAAGAATCATGGTAATTGCCGATGACAATCTTGTCGGATGTCTCAATAAAAGGGAGTCCATCAACCTCTTTCAGCAGATCAGATTTACTCATTCCGAGAAATATGCCCTGATAAGAATAACCCTCAGCAGACAAAATCACAGAAAAAATAAATGAAACAACAAACATAATCTTTTTCATATATTTGCCAGATAACCTTTATATATTTAAAACTTTAAGTCACATTTAAATTGAAATTAAAACTAATCAATTATTTTTCATCTGATTTAAAAAAGAAATTGAACAATCATAAAAACAAATTAGTGGTGTAATACATTTTTCACAAAGAGGTTTTATGACTGCATACCTGTCAGTTCCATTCATCTCCATTGCTGCTGCCATTGTCTTACACATTTCCGCTAGATTTAAAAAATATGATCCTGTAAAAAGAGCGGGGGCTGCCGTCTTCACAATTACTGCAGTTTTTTTTAATGTTGTTTTTTTCTCGTTTCATTTGATTCCCGAAAAAATGTTATTCATTGCTGCGGCAGCATCCGTACTAACGGCATTTATGATTACAGTCATATGCCTCAAAAAAATGTCAAACGGACTCGCCGAAAAATTAAGTGAAGTTCTTTCTGATGAAGAATCGGCAAAAAAGAATTTCCGACCTCTGCACGGATTTTTCGAAAAAATCAGAAAATCGCATGGTGACAAATGTGCAAAACACAGAAATGAAATTGAAGACTGCTTTGAAGAAATACGCCCTGCATTAAACGGTCTGGCCGCGGTAACAGAACAATATTTCTTTTTCCTCAGAACACTAAATTCAAAAATAGGAAATATTATATCTGACGTCGAAATAATGAACAACAGTATTGCTCTCGTGTCACAAAGTACCAGCAAAACCTATGAAAGCATTTCCAGCTTAGCAGCAGCCACGGAAGAACTTACTGCAACAAACGAAAACATATCTGTCATTTCAGAAAATGCAGAATCTATAACTAAAAATGCTGTAACTTCTACAGATGAAACAATCAACCTAGTACACCGTCTGCAGGAAGCAAGCAATTCAATAGAAAGAATTGTTACGATGATTATGGATATTTCTGATCAGACCAAAATGCTGGCGCTCAACGCAACAATTGAAGCCGCGCGGGCAGGAAACCTCGGGAAAGGATTTGCGATAGTTGCGGCAGAAGTAAACGAACTCGCCGGACAAACAAATAATTCACTGACCGGCATCAACACCAACATCAATCTTATGCGCACAACATCATCCAACACTGTTGAAAAAGTTAAAACAATTTATTCCATTATCAATGATGTAAAAAGAGAAATATCAAACACAACAGGAGCAATATTTCAGCAGAATGAAAGCGCAGCTGTAATATCATCCGAAACACAAAACGTAGCACAGGAAGTAAACCGCATCAGTGAAGATGCAAAGAATCTCACCCGCTCGGCAGACGGAATGGTGGACAGCATTAAAGCGCTTAAAAATGTGGGAATAAGTATCGAACGCGCCACCTTAAAAAGCCGCGACCTGATTCATAAAATTTTTGACAACATGAACAAACTATCAGATTTCGAATAATATCAAGAGGTATATATGGCACAATTTACAGCTCTTTCTCACGATGTTGAAGTCAACGGTCAGACCGTTCTATCAATTGTCGCGGGAATGGATACTTTCAGAGAAATCGCACTTGAAATTCTTGAATCAAAAGGAATTTCTTCCCCAAAAGAGAATGACTGGTTTTTACAGCAGTCATGGCTTGACGCATTCAAAGAAATAGCCGAGAATGTCGGAGAATATACCTTGATGGAAATTGGACGACAGATTCCCGAGAACGCCGACTGGCCTCCTCAAGTCAACTCTATTGAAACCGCACTTTCTTCAATAGATATAGCATATCACATGAACCATAGAATTAAAGGCAAAATAATGTTCGACTCACAAAACGGATCAATGCTGGAAGGAATCGGTCACTATACATTCAAAAAAGATTCCGAAAGGAAAATTATTATGATTTGCGACAATCCATATCCTAGCGATTTCGATCGTGGAATAATCGATTCGGCAGCGAACAAATTCAAAACGAAAGGCGATCGGATAAAAGTAATTGCCGACGCGGAAAACCCATCAAGAAAAAAAGGCGCCGACTCATGTACGTACATCGTAACATGGTAAAATACTTTTCAATTAAGGTTTTTAGTATTATATTGCTTTAAAAAGAAATTAAAAAGGAGTTTATATGTTTGGAATCGATCCTCTTTACATCGCAATGATTCTTCCGGTACTTTTGTTCTCAATGTGGGCATCCGTGAAAGTCAAAAGCAGCTTTTCAAAATATTCAAAAATTCCGGCTTCCTCCGGTATGACGGGAAAGGATACAGCAGAATATATTCTCAGAGCAAACGGACTTGCTCACGTAAAAGTCGTCAAGTCAAGCGGATTCCTTTCCGACCATTACGACCCCAAGGCAATGGAAGTGCGGCTTTCACCAGATGTTTACAATTCTAATTCCATAGCTTCAATCGGCGTTGCGGCTCACGAAACAGGTCACGCTCTTCAGCATGCCGAGAAATACTCGCCTCTTGCGATACGTTCGGCTGTTGTGCCCATGGCAAGTATAGGCTCGTGGGGCTCTTACATCATCATCTTTCTGGGAATGATAATAAATTCTGCCGGGCTGATGCAGCTTGGGATAATACTTTTCGGAGCTGTTGTTTTCTTTCAGATTATAACTTTACCTGTGGAATTTAATGCATCGACTAGAGCAAAAGAACTCGTCAGAAGATACAGCATAGTCTCTCCGAATGAAATCGGCGGAGTTGAAAAGGTTCTAAGTGCAGCAGCAATGACTTACGTTGCAGCTGCCGCATCTGCGATTGTCACCCTTCTCTATTACTTAATCCGTCTGGGACTTCTTTCCGGAAGAGACGACTAGATATTCGTAAATTCTGACTGCACTGTAGGCAGTCAGAATTCCAATAAGTGCCCCGGCTAAAACATCCGACGGATAATGAACAAATAGATAAATTCTAGAAAAGCTTATCAGCACTGCCGCTGCGATAAAAGGACGTGCTTTGCGTCCGATAAAATGATAAAATATCACAGCGGAAGAAAAAGAAGATAACGCATGACCGGACGGAAAAGAAAATGTCGGCGGAGGCGGGACAATTAAATTAAATCCATAGGCTATGAACGGACGCGGCCGCCCAACTGCATTTTTAAGAAATAATTCAATTATTAGAAATTCAAAAATGAACACTAACACAGTCAGCAATGCCGCCGGACGCGTCTTTTTGAAAAAAAGAAAAACGACTGACGACATCAACCAGAACAATGCACCGTTCCCTGCGCGCGAGATATAAACAAATAATCTGTCACAGAATGCCGAGGACATATTATCCCTGACAAACATTAACAGCATGTAATCAGTTTTTTCTATAACATCAAAAACATTCATTTCCCTATTTCAGAAAATTACCTGGGAGCATCAACTCCTTTTTGAAAACTTTTCAAAACAAAAGCTATTATAGAAAAACTTAGCAGAAAAAGAACAACGCTAATATTGTTTTTTTCCTTCATCATAACGGCAACGGCAATCATAACTCCTGAGGCAATTAATCCGGCAACTCTTAATATATTTTTCATCATCTCTTCTATACCTCTTCTTTATTCACATGTGATTTAATTTTTTCATTTATCAGGCTTTCCATCGAGTAAAGCCCTTCTGATTTATCAGCAATCCATTTAGCCGCATGAATTGCTCCGAGAGCAAAAGCCGCACGGCTGTATGTTTCATGACAAAGTCTTATAACTTGGTTCGGCAGACCAAAGAGAACTTCATGGTTTCCGACAATTCCGCCCGAACGAATGCTTTTTACTTTATCCGGACTCAAGTCAAGTGATTCGGCAATGCGCTCAGCGGTACCGGAAGGTCCCTTCTTATTTTTAAAATGCTCTTCTATAATATCTATATCCGCGAAAGGAATTATCTCTTTCAGCATTTTAGCCATAACCATTATCAGATTAATGCCTATTGTAATATTAGGAGAATAAAGAACAGCCGTCTTTCTGCTTGCCTTTTTTATTATTTCAAGCTCATGCTTCGAATAATGTGAAATTGCCGAAACAATTTTAATGCCGTGTTTTGCAAACTCTGCATAATATTTTACCGCGAATTGCGAAGAAAAATCTATGACAACATCAACAGAATTATCCGGGAAAAACCCGTCTTTTAGAATATTCTGCTTTGATATTATCTCACCCTCTTTACGGTGAAAACCGAACATTTCTCCTACATATTCACCGAGAGCTTCAGCGGACTTTCTGGCAACCCATAAAAGACAGCATTCATCATCAGAAATGATTTCCTGAGCAACCATTCTGCCTGTTCTTCCGAAACCGAGTAAACCAACTTTCAATAAACACCTCTTTAAATACTGGTTAATATTTTTTAAGTATCACTGAAATCGAAATTATGAGTCAAACATTTTTCTTTTGAACTTGACAAAATAACTGTAACATTATTTATAACACTTGATGATAAACAGCGATTTCGCATTGGGGTTACATTCAATATTACTGCTTGCGGCAGAGAAAGACTCATGCCTGACGAGTTCAGTACTTTCGTCATTACTCAAGGTTCATCCCGTGCGCATCCGCAAAGTCTTGTCGAAAATGAAAAATGCCGGCTACATTGAATCAAAGGAAGGCGCCGGGGGCGGATTTTTTATCTCATGTAATATTGAAAGAGTTACACTAAAAGACGTTTACGTTTTAACACAGGATGACTTAATGAAAGCAAAATGCCATTCATGTTGTTCCTCATGCAAAATTGGCGTAAATATTGAGAAAGTTTTAGACAGCATTCTGTCTAATGCCGATGAAAAATTTCAGGACTATCTTGAAGAATATACATTAAAGAAAGTCCTGGATCAGATGCAGCAAATGTAATTTTTTTGCCGCAAACTGTAACATTTGAAATTACGGTTAAACGCCCCGGTAGGCAGGTATCGGATCAAAGCACGTTCAACTGTAACATATATTATTACATTAGGAGCAACATATGACATCACTCTCAAAAGAGAACTGCTGCGACAGTTCGGATTCACAAAGCTATTTTCTTCAGATTGCAAAAAAACGCTATTCCGTAAGAAAGTATGCCGAAAAAATCGTCGAAGATGAAAAAATTAACACAATCATTGAAGCCGGAATATGTTCGCCGACCGCGGCGAATATTCAGCCCTACCGCATCTTAGTTATACGGACATCAGAAGGCATCACAAAGCTTTCAAAAGGAGCGGAAACATACGGAGCGTCTTCGGCATTTATTATCTGCGCAAATATTAAAGAAGCATGGAAACGCCCCTTTGACGGAAAAATCACATCGGATATTGACGCTTCAATTGTAACGGATCACATGATGCACGCCGCAACAGATTTAGGGCTCGGAAGTCTATGGATGACGTATTTCAAAGCAGACGTTATCCGCAATAATTTCAACATTCCTGATGATTACGAACCTGTAAACATCCTTCTCGTCGGATATTCTGCCGACAAAGAGCAGTCACCTGATCGGCATCGGAAAACACGAAAATCACACGACCAGATAATAATTAACGAAACATTCTAAAGGAGAAATAAAAATGAAAAATATTATTAAATCTATTATTGCTTTTATTATCACAAGCATTCTTGCAACAAACGTAATCAATGCCGGTTATAAAGAAAATTCAGCGCGACTTCTAATAACATCGAACGAAAACTCTGTTCCCGAGATTAGCACCATGGATATTTTAACCAACAATAAGGAACTTAAAGATCTTGCTTCGGAAAATAATATTAGTTCTGATTTAAAAGGAAAAAAAATCGCAATCATTTCAACCGACGGAGTTGAAGAACTTGAGATTATTATTCCGATCATTTATTTAAAGAATAGAGGCGCAACAGTTGAAGTAATCGCGCCGATGGCAGCTAGTTTTCCTCCGAATTTCGGCGTCAAAATTCCTTCAATACGAAAGACGCATATTCTCACAGTCAACTATATGAAAAATTCGGGATGGCTGAAAATTGATAAGTTTACAGAAAATATATCCGCATCAGATTACGATGCGGTAATAATTCCAGGAGGCGGATGGAATCCTGATGCGCTTAGAACAGATTCAAAAACTATTTCATTTTTAAAAGAGATGGACAGGCAAAATAAACCTATAGCAGCTATATGTCACGGCCCTCTCGTTTTGATAAATGCCGGAATAATTAAAAACAGAAAAGCTACTTCATTCTGGAGCGTTCAAATCGATCTCAAAAACGCAGGAGCATTGGTTTCAGATAAAGAGGTTGTTACTGACAAAAATCTTATAACAAGTAGATATCCTTTTGATCTGCCGGCATTTCTAAAAGTGCTGGAATCTCAATTAACAAATAAATAAATTAAATCGCCGCCCTGAAGGGCGGTTTTTTGTACGAAACCATCAAAAAACCATCTATACTATTTTTTGATTGACAGTATATACTATTTGCTGATTGATAGTTCATATGGGAATTCAAATTAAATACGATGATGCAAATGTCAAAAACCAAATTCTACTTCATGTAGGAGAAATCATATTCACAAAAGGAACCAAAGGCTGGAATATGGACGATTTGTCAGCTAGGGTCGGACTTGCAAAAAACACATTATACAGAATCATCGGTTCAAAAGAAGAAATTATCGAAGAATCAGTTCTTAAACACATAAACGATGTTCAGATCAAATTGTCTTCTATATTTCAGCTAAATGAAGAATACATAGTACGCCTTAAACAAGCAGCAGATATTTTTCCGGATTTATTAAACGCTGTTTACTCCGAATCTTTCGCTTGTGTTTTTAAAGATTTTCCTTCTATCGAAATAAATGTAATCAACCGCAGAAAAGAAATAAACAAAAACGTAATTGATTTTATCAAAGAAGGAATCCTCAACAAAGAACTAAAAAACAATATAAATGCAAAAATAGTTTTCGAAGCATTTCAAGCTATAGTTATTTATTATCTTAAAAGTGATTATGAACCGCACGAAAAAAAAACAAGAATCTCCGATGCTATCGAATTAGTTCTAAATGGATTAATTGCCTAAACATAAGAAGGTATAAATGAAACTTTTAAAATCATTCTTCAATTATCATTTTCTGCTTCTTGCAGGAAAAATCAGAATACGTTGCATCAGAAATAATTCCGAAGAAATAATTAACGACAGTGAGCATTTATTTCTTCAAGTTTCAGTTCCTCAAAAAGAAATTTTAACACATAAAACAAAACTGAATATAAACTTTCGTGTAAATAAATTATCGCTTTTCCAAAGAAGTATACTTCCTGTATTGAGTACGCCTTTTTATGCGGGATTTCGGGGATTCATTTCAAAAAAATTCTATATCTGCAGAGAATCTAACACTCTTCGAGGACATTATGAATGGGAAAAAACGGAAGATATAAACAATTACATTACATCAGCTGCAATGAAATTCATGCAGATAATTTCAATTCCAGGATCTCTTAACTACGAGATAAAGGAAAATTAGGCTAATGAAAACAGTAGCTATATATATTTCGCCTAACGGCACAACAAGAAAAGCCTTAAACTGTCTCGGTAATATTTTCAGAGAAAACGGGCATGAGTTTTCAACTCTTGACATTTCAAAAGTAGAGTCAAATCCTGAATCAGCAGCGCAAATACTGAAAGACGCAGACCTTATAGGAATCGCATCACCGGTTTATCATTTGAGAATTTTCAAAACACTCGACAAATATCTCAAACAAAATCTTTCATCTATTCTCAGTCATTCAAATATTAAATCATATTTCGCTCTCGTGACCTATGGAGGTGTAACTTCCGGCAAAGCTCTCCTTAACATTTCCCACATACTTAACAAAAACAATATTCCTATTTGCGGAGCGCTAAAAATCACTGCCCCGCACTTCTGGAAAACAGACGGATATCCCGATGCCGGGACTGAAATATTTATCAGAGACTTTTTCAACAAACTGAACGCAAAAAACTTTGAACCGATGAGTTTCAGCAAAACTGAATCAATTCTTTCGTATCAGAAAAAAATGATAAAATTCATTTATCCGTTCGGAAGAATAATCGGCTTTTTGCGCCGACAGCATATTTCTTTTGATGAAACTAAATGCAATAAATGCGGAAGATGCATTAAAGAATGCTCTATCAATGCAATTGAGTTCAAACAAAATATTATCAGAAATCCGCACAAGTGTGCTTACTGCTATCACTGTGCTGCAATCTGCACAAAAAAAGCTTTCAAGGTCGATATTGCTGAAATAGAAAGAATCGTGCGCACTAACAGAAAAATAGCAGGAACAGAATATCCTCAGAACGAATATTTCTTATAAATATTTATTGTTTAAAATCCGACCGTCCGATTGAAATTAATGTCTTGACGAAATAGCGCCCATTGAAGGAAAAATGTTTCACCGGAATATGAAATGAAAATATTAATTGTCGGCGATAAAGAGTCGCAGTACATATGGGAACACTACGATTACGATCGATTCGCGGGATTGGATTTCATTATTTCTACCGGTGATTTAAAACCCGAGTTCTTAAGCTTTCTTGTAACAATATCAAACGTTCCCCTTTTCTATGTTCATGGCAATCACGACACTCTTTACAAGACAATTCAGCCGGAAGGATGCGATTCCATCGACGGTAAATTTATCAAATACAAGGGATTAAGAATAATGGGACTTGGCGGAAGCCAGTTCTATAACAGCAGTAATCACCAGTACACCGAATCACAGATGAGCATGCGTCTTTTTAAACTTAAACCATACATTCTTTATAACAAGGGAGTCGATATTTTTGTTTCACACGCACCGGCGTTCGGACTCGGCGACGGAAAAGACCTCTGCCACACGGGTTTCAAATGCTTCACAAAACTTATTGAAACATATCAGCCGGCGTATCATTTTCACGGACATCAGCATCTCAATTACGGAAACACCGAGCGCTCAATCATAAAAGACAATACAAAAATAATTAACAGCTACGAATACCAGCTACTTGAATTTTAATCATTAACGTAACCGTCATCAACAGTTCCCGAAATATTATCACACAGCCAGTCCATATTGAAAATCTGTTCAAATGTCGCGACCTGCTCTTCCGGAACTCTAAGCTCTCCCTTCTGGTCATAAATCGGTCCATTGAATATTGAATATTCATTCTGCATAATCATCTTTTTAAAAAAGTCAATTAGCCTCTGAGTTTCGCGCGGAACATGAGTGAGTGAATAAAAAATATCAACAAGACCCGAATCCATTCCCCACCAGAAATTTACAGGTCTGACGCTTGCCCCTGCCGATTCAAAAACAGATCCCCATGTTCCATTCAAAACCGCGCGGACAACTTTTTCATAAAAAATTCCCCAATGCCATATCGGAATGGCGTACTGACATGAAGGAATAAATCTTCCGGCATTCTGATCATAGGCCGTTGAAAAAAGTCCGCAAGTCTTTCCTCTGTCGCCCGGAACAGGAAGTGAATCTCCGTTTATAATATCGACGCCTTCAACCAGAAGTTCTCCTGTAAGTTCGGGATTGAATCCGGTATATTCATTCTTATTCATCCACTTGATTAGAACTTCTGCATAAGGATTAACCAGTTTAACACCGAGAGCAAATGCGTTTACAGACTCAATTACTTCAGGAAGCGGACATCTGGCGATGTAACCTATTTTATTAGTGCGCGTCAGAGATCCCGCGATGATACCCATAAGGTAACGCGGTTCATGAATGCGTCCGAAAAAAGTAACGACATTTTTATAAGAATTGGCTTCCGAGCAGTTGAAAAATTTCACTTTCGGGTATTCGAGAGCCGCTTTTAGAGTCGGATTCAAAAACGTCGGTGAAGTAGTAAAAATCAGCTCATTTCCGTCTTCAGCAAGTTTTTTTATAGTGTCATATGCGTCGATATTTTCAGGAACGGAATCAGCAAAGTCGAGAAGAACATGCTCACCGAAAACATTCGCGACATGAAGCCGCCCGAGCTCATGTGAATACGTCCAGCCAGAATTGTTTATGTTTTTAGCATATACAAACGCGGCTTTGATTCTGTCTTTGCGGGGAGTCACAAAATTGAAAGGATTGAATATCTTTTTGCCGGAATCTTTTACCGGTTCTGTAACAATTTTTAATGGATGAGACTCCATATTTGAGAGTTCATCAATGAATTTTTTAATACGGTCGGAATCATCCGAATCAATTAAATTATCGTCGCCGTAGACTTCGAGAAATTTGACAAAAGCGTCTCCCGTAGTAATCTTGAGACGACCGCCGCCGTTCGCATGATAAATAGAGCGGAACGGACTGAAACAGTTGATCATGTATGATTCGTATTTTGAAAGCGAAGGAATCAGCTTACCGGTATATTCTTCCATGTGCTCAAGCAGACGGGTAAAACCGCCGTCAACCGTAAACCATACCGAAGAAACACCCGTTATGCGGTTAAAATCGAGAAATTCATAATAAATTCTATTGGTTAAATCCGAATCATCTTTTTTGGGAATTAAACGCCGGACCTCAGCGGTGACTGATGCTGCGTCAAAATATTTAAGAATGCTGACACGTTTATTGCCTTCTTTGACATAAAACCAATTGAGATATTCATAAGCTATGATGTAGTCGCGGATTCCTTCAGTAAGATGCGCTGAATAAAGTGATTTCCATTTTCCGCTGAACTCGGAATCGAGAGGAGCAAGAGGCATAAAATTCGCAGAAAAAGCGCTCGCTCTCGAGTGAGAATAAGTTCCTACAACTTTTTTAAGCGGAACTTCAATAATTCCGATGTTTACTTCACTCGCGACCTCGGCGTTTCCGAGAATACCGTCGAGTGAAGGAAGATAGCCGGATCTTCCGGCCGAAACATTTTCCATATAAGAAGCTTTAGCGAGCTTCCGTGCCTGTTCATAAGAACTCAGTGCAGAATCGAGCATTTAAACCTCAATCTGAAATCTTTGAAAAATCAATCAATCCCCTGAATCGAAGAACAATGGATTCTAAAAGCGCGAGACGGTTATCCCTTAGAGCCGTATCCTTATCCATTACCATAACATCATCGAAAAATTTATCAATATGCGATTTTGCTTCTCCGAGAACAGCAAATACTGCGTCATAATTTTTTGAAGAAATAGCCGAATCAATAGCATCCTTCTTCGAAGCAAAAAACGAATAGAGATTTTTTTCGGCATCCGCCGCAAAAAGTTTTTCGTTTAAAGTAAGAGCATAATCGGAGTTCTTGCTTCGAAATGAATTATAAATATTATTAATTCGTTTGAAACCGAGAAGCATTGCAGAAAAATCTTCAGCCTTGCGGAATTTATTCAAAACGCCTGCACGCAGAAAAAGATCATAATAGTCATATTCTCCGATAGACAGACACGCATCGATTTCATCGTGCGCAAAACCTGCATCTGCAAATATGGTGTTTACACGCGCCGTAAAAAATTCAAGAACCTTGGATACGAGATTTTTCCCGTCTTTGTACATTGAAGCACATTCGTTAAGAATAAGAGCAATATTCGCATTCAGGCGATTCTTTATGAAAAGATCGGCAACCGCATTCGCCTGACGGCGCAAAGCATAGGGGTCCTGAGAGCCCTTCGGAATGTTTCCGACCGAATATGAACCCATTATATTATCTATTTTTTCTGCGGCTGAAAGAACAACCGATACTATAGATGAAGGTACTGCATCACCCTGAAAACGCGGACGGTAATGTTCTTCAATAGCGTCTGCTACGAGCTGATCTTCACCGTCCATAAGCGCATAAATGCGCCCCATCTTACCCTGAAGAGAAGTAAATTCCATAACCATAGCAGTATTGAGGTCAGCCTTTGAAAGAAGTACCGCACGGTCAATTTTAGAGCATACAGCAGTATCAAGTTTAAGCTGCTTAGAAATAACCGAAGCAGTCTTTCTTACTCTTTCGACTTTATCATATATAGAACCGAGTTCTTTATGAAATAGAACGGTTTTCAATGATTCGATTTTACTTTCAAGTTTATGCTTTCTGTCTTCGTTAAAAAAGAATTCTGCGTCGGAAAAACGCGCTCTGATTACTCGCTCATTTCCGTCTTTTACAAAATCAGTCGCTGGATTGTTTGAAACCACAAGGAATTTATTGGTGAGCTTACCGTCCGATGATCTCACGGCAAAATATTTCTGATGTTCGCGCATTTCGGTAATGAGAACGATGTCAGGAATTTTTAGGTAATCAGAATTGAACTCGCAGACTACCGCATGTGGTTTTTCTACAAGATAAGTTACTATTGAAATAAGCTCTTCGTCGTCTACTAGAACACCGCCGGCTTTCTTTGCCGCAGATGCAAGCTCTGCCTTTATCATATCACGTCTTTCGTTCTGATCGAGAAAAACACCTGCATCTTTAAGTTTTGATTTATATTCAGAAATCTTTTTGATTTCAATCATCGAACCTGACTGAACATAATGACCGCGCGTCAGGTTAGACGAAACTATTCCATCAACATCGAAGGAAAGAACCTTGTCATTGAATAGAGTGAGAATATATCTTATAGGACGCGGATAAGCTATCTGCTTAGTTCCCCACTTCATCTTTTTCGGAAAAGGAAGCTCTTTAATTACAGAAGAAAGAAGTTCAGGAAGAATTTCCTCAGTCATTCCGCTTTTCATCTTCTTTTTAGCGAAATAATATTTTCCTTTCGGGGTTTCCTGAATTTCAAGATCTTTCTCTTCGACATCGTTTCCTTTGAGAAAGCCGAGAAGAGCCGGAGTCGGTTTACCGTCTTCAGAGTAACCTCTGTCAGCTGAAGGACCCTTTAGCTCAAGAGTTTCATCGCGCTGTGTATCCGAAACACCGCAAAGAACAGCAGTTATGCGCCTTGGTGTCGCGAAAACATCAATCGACGTAAAATCAATCCTCGCGCCGGAAAACTTATCCGACATCATTTTTTTAATATTTTCAAGCGCCGGAGGAATGTACCCGGCAGGAATTTCTTCAGAACCTATTTCAAACAAAAGATTGGCTTTATCGAACATAAAATCTCCCAAACAGTATTACCCTTCCTTCTATTAGGGCGAGCACTATTGGCAAGAACTTTTTATGGATTATTTGTCGTACAAATCATAAAGAATTCAGTCAATCTTGAGATATTTCTTAATTTCTGCCGAATGCCTGTCGAAAAACGGGCTGGACGGAACATTGCCGCACAAAACGCATTTTACAAAATAAGGCGAATTGACGTTTCCGCATTTTTCGCACGAATAATCCGCCGTGATCTTTTCTTTCCATTTTTGAATGCCGAGACTCTTTCTGCATTCTGCCGATTCGAAGAGTTCCGCACGGTGAGGCATCTGCTTTTGAAAATCCTTCAGTTTATCACATGGAAAATCCGAGCAGTCTTCGCAGTTCTGAATGCCTTTTTCAGAAGCACATGCTGTAAAATGACATTTTTCGCAGTATACACTCAGTTTGTCAGAACGGCAGCCGTTACAGCGCATCTGCTCTTTGGTCATACCAAACTTCGCCGCAATAGCCTCAAGCGCAACTTCATCGGTTTGTGAGTATATATAAACAGAACAAGTTTCGCAGAATAAACCGCAGTAAGCTGTTGTAGTCAATTCATTCACAAAGCCTCCCGAACATCCCTGAAGCTGAATCATCAGTTCAAATAATATCCGCCTGTCAATTAGTTATTTACTCTATTTAAGAAAGCATAATAAACGCCGGAGACAAAACTATGCCTTCAATATCAGTATTTCTTTTTCTGACTTATTCTTATTGTTCTTCGGATATGCTTTTATTTCAATTCCAAGACCAAGATTATCCAGATACTCGATTAGAGTGGATATTTTCATGTCTTTTCTGGCTTCGAGTTTTGAAACACCTGATTGAGAAAATGTTTTTAGATCTTCCTGCCTTATTCCCCTTTTCTCTCTTATTTCAGATAAACGAATCTGCAAAATGGCTTTCTCTGCTTCAGCATAAGCTTTTCTGATTTTTTTTTCAGGCAAAGACAACGAAATTTCTTCAATAATATTATTTTTTGTTTTCATATTGATACCTGCCTTTTAGATATTTATCATATAACTTTTCCGCAGCTGGAATCATTATATCATAAAAATCTTTTTTTCCTCTTTTATCTCCGCCTATTAACAAAACAGCTTTTCTCTTTGGATCAAAAATGAACAGTATACGATATACTTTAAGTTTATTCTGAATCCTTAACTCTTTCATATTCTGATAGCGGCTCTGCTTAATACTATCAACATATGGTCTGCCTAGATTCGGGCCTATTTCTCTCAAAATCAACAGGCTTTTCAGAACTGCCTGACGCGAGTTTTCATCAAGATTCATAATCCAAACAGCAACTTCATTAGTCCGTTCAATTTCCCACATAATTCAATTATAGTAAAACATTATATGAAGTCAAGTGAATATTAAGATTCTATAATTCGCTGTGTAAAATAATACAATCTGAATATTTTTTAAATTTATGCGAAAAAGCTCATCCGGATTACGTTTATATTAATGTTTAAAACCTTGACATAAGGCTAAAATGATAATATTTTGAGGTGGGAAATGAGTACGGTAATGGAATTTACGAAAGAACAGCTTGAACAAATCGGTTCGTATATCGAATCAAACTTCGACCGCTTCGGCGCGAAAAGTAATGTCATACAGCTCCGTCCATACGACATCCAGCTCATCGAACGCATGACGCGCATCGAAGAAGAGCTCAGAAGCCAGCGCGAAATAATACTAAAGCAGAACGAAACGATGCAGTTCGGATTTGTCCAGATGGACAAACGCTTCGAACAGATAGAAAAACGCTTTGAACAGGTTGATAAAAGATTTGAATCCATGCAGAAACAAATGGATGAACGTTTTGCGGCTGTCGATAAGCGTTTCGAAATGGTTCAGAAAAGCATGGACACCCGCTTTGAAATGATGCAGAAAAACATTGACACACGTTTTGAAACGATTCAGAAAAACATGGATACACGCTTCGACGATGTAAATAAAAAATTCACCATGATGATGTGGATGACGAGTGCCGGCTTTACAATAATCGCAACTGTTATAACACTGCTAACAATTTTCACGAGATAAGAAATTAAACCAAAAGAATAGACTGTGCCTTCTCCAAGAATGAATCACAAATTTGCAAAATAAAAATATCTAGCCTTTCACAGGCCAGGCTTTCTATCAATATATTTCAACTATAGAAAAATGTTAATGATTAAAGGTAATCGTCTGCTGAAAGCAATGTTAAAATATCCCGGATGAAGATTTAAAAAGTGACAGGACTAACGAATGAAAACCTCTCCTTTTACCCGGTATCACATGACACCATGCGAAACCGGGTAAAAGGCGTGGAACGCCCTTTATATAAATCAAAACCCTATAATAATCGAAGCATAAGCTTCCCATATCCTGGCTTTTTGATATTTTGATAAAGAAACAGAAGGCACTTCGATTTTAGTTAATTTTGTACAATTATCAAATCCGCCATAAGTCAAAGATGTATTTAAATCTTTAACTCTTACAGTTGACAGATTAGTGCAATTCAAAAATGCAAATTGGCTAATACCCTTCACTCCTGATGGTATCTCTATACTTTCAAGACTGCTACAACCGCAGAAAGTTTTAAATCCAATATTTGTCACACCAGACGGTATCTCTATACTTTTAAGGCTACTGCAATTTTCAAACACAGAATCATCAATTGTAGTCACAGACGACGGTATCTTTATACTTTCAAGACTACTGCAATTATAAAATGAATAATATTCAATACTTATTATTCCCGGCTGAATCTCAATGCTTTTTAGATTAGTACAAGAATTAAACACCCCATCGCCAATACTTGTTACTCCAGATGGTATCACTATGTTTTTAAGATTACCGCAATTACAAAATGCCCAAGAATTTATTGTCGTAACTCCAGACGGTATTAGGAATGTACCATTACTGATTCGTTTGTCAGGAACACGTATTAAAATATTACCGGTTTTATTAAATAATACTCCATTAATATCTTTATAATTTGAATTCAAAGAATCGACTTCAATAGCGTCTAAAGATGAGCAACCGATAAATGCATAAGAACTTATACTATTCACAGTCGAAGGAATGTTTACGCTTTCAAGATTACTGCAATTATTAAAGATTTTCATCTCTATACTCGTCACACCAGACGGGATATCTATGCTTTTAAGACTACTGCAACCAGAAAATGCAAATTGACCAATTCTCTTCACTCCAGACGGGATATCTATGCTTTTAAGACTACTGCAACCAGAAAACATAGAATCACTAATACCCGTCACTCCAGATGGTATTTCTATGCTTTCAAGACTACAGCAACCAAAAAATGCCCCATTTCCAATACTCGTCACTCCATACGGTATTTCTATGCTTTTAAGACTATTGCAACCAGCAAACGCAAAACTTCCAATACTCGTCACTCCAGATGGTATATTAAACGTTCCATTTCTGATCCGTTTATCCGGAACACTCAGCAGAATATTGCCAGCTTTATTATAAAGCACTCCATCAACTTCCTTATATGTAGTATTTGAAGGATCAATTTCAATACCGTCCAAACTCAAACAACCACGAAACACACCATCTCCAATACTTGTCACTCCAGACGGTATCTCTATACTTTCAAGACTACTGCAACCAACAAACGCATTACCGCCAATACTCGTCACACTTGACGGGATATCTATACTTTCAAGAAGAGTGCAACCAGCAAAAGCACTATATCCAATACTATTAACTCCAGATGGTATCTCTATGCTTTCAAGACTACTGCAATCAGAAAACGCATCATCACAAATACTCGTCACTCCCGAAGGTAAAACTATACTCTCAAGACTACTGCAACCAGAAAACGTTCTATAATTAATAATGGTTACTCCCGACGGTATCTCTATGCTTTCAAGATTACTGCAACGAGCAAAAGCATTACCTTCAATACTCGTAACTCCAGACGGTATCTCTATGCTTTCAAGATTAGTACAACCAGCAAAAGCCCCGCCGCCAATACTCGTCACACTTGACGGTATCTTTATAGTCTTAAGATTACTGCAATTGTTAAATATGAGTCTAGGTATGCTAATCATTCCAGAAGGTAACTTTACGTTTTCAAGACTAGTGCAATCAGCAAACACATAATCACCAAAACTCTCAATACTCGATGGTATTTCTATGCTTTTAAGGCTACTGCAATATTCAAACGCTTGAGAAGCAATATTCTTAACACTCGGAGGTATCTCAATACTTTTGAGACCACTGCAACCATAAAAAGCACAATGGGCGATACTCGTCACACTCAACGGGATATCTATACTTTCAAGAAGAGTGCAATAAAAAAAAGCACTGATACCAATTGAATCAATTACCTTTCCATTAATTTTTGCCGGAATAGCAACATCCGTACTATTCCCATTATATTTGGTTATCGATCCATCAGAAACACTAAATACTTCACTTACTGATGATGGAGAAATTACACACTCGGTTGAAGCTGTTTTCCCATCATCGGAATTACCTGTCAAATGAAACCTTCCAGCCTTCAAAGGTTTCAGTTTTCCATCTGCACCGATGCGAGCAATAGATGTATCATCAATTTCCCAGGTTACATTATACAATCGTTTAAAAGAACCTTTCTTTTTCGCGTAAAAAACATACTCGCAGTTGAGGTAAAGCGTAGCATTTGCAGGTTTTATTTCCATGGTATAATTCGGATCATCAGGATCCCCCGGATTTTCCGGATCATCACTGCCTCCTCCGCCACCGCCGCAGGCAGAAAATGCAAGCATCGCCGCGAATAGCAGAATCGCCGAAAGTTTAAACTTTTTCATAAGAGCTCCTGTTGAAAAATATTAATGATTGCTATTGAAACAAATATAGATTGATCAATAAACTTGAGTGCAATTGTTTGAACATTTGTTACAAGTATATTTTTGAATGTCAAGGAGTATTAATGTACCCTCACCCAACGCTGACATTGATGTCATCACGCGCGGACTAAATGACGACGCAAAAGAAATCGTCTAAACAGATTTTTCTTACTTAGGCGGAATTTCCCTCAGATAAGGAAAACCACTGTTAACAGCGTCCGATGCTTTAGAATCAATCCACCATGCAGTTTCTAAAGTATCAATATCACAAATAGTCCAATCTATATAAATATCTTTATCTTTTAATTGATCAATGCTTTTACCTTCTCCTCCATTTTTTGAATCTACCGCAACATCTAAATAATAAGAACCAACAACTGATAAAATATTGAATACTGCTGAATTCACACTTCCAATTAATTCACCATAATTTTTTGAATTTTTAGAAAAAACCGTGGCAATAGAATAACAGTATGAGACAGTACTTTTTTCATCATTTACATAACCAATTAATCCTCCGATATTTTCACTTCCTTCAACACGACCTCTCGAATAACAATCAGTTATTTCAGCAGAATTCAAATAACCTATCAGTCCGCCTATATTATTACTGGAACCTGTTACAATTGTTGTATTAGCGAAACATTGATCAATATTTACGTCTGATGTAACACTTTCAGCAATTCTACCAATCAAACCACCGACATTTGCTTTTCCAGTTACACCCCCGTCCTTATTGTCATATCTGGAGAGTGTAATTGTCACACCTGCTTTATCATATGAATCCTCCACATATCCAATCAGTCCGCCGACGTCATCACAACCCGAAGCATTAACAGAACCAGTCGAATAGCAATTAGTAATAGAACCATAGCCTTCAACGCAACCGGCAAAGCCTCCGAAACAAGCTGTTGCTCCAGAAAGAGCATATACAACGGACTCTGAATATAGACCATTTACGCTAAAACCGTGCTTAATTGCACCGGCAAATCCGCCGACCATAACCTTACCGGAAACTGTTCCTTTCGAATAACAATCACCTTCAATAGAACCATTTTGCCAACTACCAACAAATCCGCCAACTGCATTATCACCGCTGACTTCAGCGTTAGAATTGCAATTGATTACTGCTCCATTTTCATAATATCCTATTAGCCCCCCTAGGACACCTCCCCCTTCAACATTACAATTGGAGCTCGACTTTTCAATTTTTCCGCTTATCATCTTCCCCACAAGTCCGCCTGCAACTCCATCGGAAGCATTTACAACTGAATCATTCAACACTTTACAATTACTAATCAGATCATAATTATAACCCGCGATTCCGCCTGCGTAAGAGAAAGCTGTTATATTTATATTTTCCAAATCGCAGTTTGATATAGTACCTTCATTTACAGCGCAGATAATACCGACCGTACCTTTTGATGAAACTTCAAAAGTTGCCGAATTAACTTTAAGATTCGTAATAGTGCCTTTATTATAAGCAAAGATACCGGCATTGCCACGATCACTTGAAGCAGGATTTATCTTAAAATTTGAAAGAGTTTTATTATAACCGTCAAAAATACCAGTGAATGGCTTATTGGTCGGAGTTTCAGGAAAACCATCTATATAACATCCAATCGGTGAAATAGCACTTACATTAGAAGCTTTAAAATCAATATTATTTTCTAGTCTGAATCTGCCATTTAAATTCTGGTCGATTATTTCGCCCTGACCGAATTCGCTTGCCTTTGTTACGGGATACCAGGGTTTTATTGTTATGACAAAATAAGCTTTTTCGCCATTACCATTGGTTGCTGTAATAGTAATTGTTCTGTCGGTACTTAAACTTTTATCGGTTAACGCATAATCATGAGTCTTCACTGTTAATATTTTATTTTCAACTGAAACAATATCAGAGTCGGAAGATACACATGTAAAGTCTTCGCCTTGATTCGAAGTTAAGGTCAATGTTTTGTTTTCAAATCCTCGATATGAGGTAAAGGACATTCCTGCGCTTTTATCATAAACAACGAATTTACTGCTTCCGGAATACTTTGTCATAAACGAATTCTTTGAGTCCGGTACCATCATGTTTCCGGCAATGTCTTTTATTCCGCTTATAGTTGCCCTATACGGAGTCAATGACTCAAGTCCGGTGACCGAAAAATATACAGTTTTTCCGCTGATTCTCAAAAGCTTCACGTTTCCGCCAGCAGGCTCAAGTTTTAAGCATGAGCTGTCCGCATATCCTATTTCTTCATTAAAAATTACCGTAACTTCAGGAGCCAATTCTGCATTCTCAACAAAACTAAAACCATCTTTTTCTTTAATTTCAGGAGGCGTACCATCAACGTATATCGTCTGTCCATAATCGCAGGTTTGAAACAAACCGTCACGGAAAACTAATACGAGATTATAACTCGTGTCATTATCATATTGTGCTTTCGACTCGAGTACTATGTCCGCATAGGATGTACAGTTAGGTCCTGCCAGTATAAAATCAGTCGTCTTGTTTTCGCTGTATGAATAACGGTACATGTCCTTTTCGAAGTCAAATTTTTCTTCACTATTCCCATTGCAATAAAGCTGAAAGAAACCTGAGCAGTTGGCACTGATAGAAAGCTTCACCGACTCTGTCGGTCTGAAGTGTATTTTTTCAAGTTTTGCGGTAATTGCCGGTCCGGATTTGCCCGTGCCGAGATTATACGACTGGCGGACAAGAGCGCCATTTCCGTCAGAAACGCCTGCCCATAACTCAATGTTCTGTCCGCCCCTGATGCTTCCCGTTTTGAAAACAGCTTCGCAGCCTTTCGCGTTTGATAAAATGCCGGCAAATGTGCCCGATGCCGAATCGAATTTATATTCAAGCGGATTATTGTCGGGATCAACAGCTTCAATAATCAGTTTGAACTGCTTATACGGCTCGATGTCGAGTTGAGTAATTTCACTGCCGTCAAAGTTAACCACTTTTATTGAAAGAATAGAAGGAGCTTCATTCGGTGAAAATTCCTGTGCGTCGCCGATAGCGCTTCCGCCGCAAGCAAAAAGGATCAGGCAAAGCACAGGCAAAATCAAAAATGTCGTTATCAGCTTCTTCAAATTTACCTCAAAACTAATGAATCACAAACAGATGTTCTAAAAATGTAGTGTATACTTTTGATAAAAATTAACAATTTTTCCAGCATTTTTTTGAACTTTTTTGAGAAAATGTACAGTTGAATTACGTATATATATTTAGATAAAGCCTTGACATAAGGCTGAAATGATAATATTTTGAGGTGGAAAATGAGTACGGTAATGGAATTTACGAAAGAACAGCTTGAACAAATCGGTTCGTATATTGAGTCAAACTTCGACCGCTTCGGCGCGAAAAGCAATGTCATACAGCTTCGCCCGTACGACATCCAGCTCATCGAACGCATGACGCGCATCGAAGAGGAACTTCGAAGCCAGCGCGAAATAATACTGAAACAAAATGAAACGATGCAGTTCGGATTCGCCCAGATGGACAAGCGCTTTGAATCCATGCAGAAACAGATGGACGAACGATTCGCTGCTGTCGATAAGAGATTTGATGATGTAAACAAAAGGTTTTCAATGATGATGTGGATGATGACTGCAGGATTTACAATAATCGCAACAGTTATCACGATTCTTTCAGTTTTCGCGAGATAATAAATCTAAAACCTAAAATACCAGGCGAAACGATAATCAAATTTTCTACATCAACAGCTTAAATTGTAACTACTTAAGTAATGCGGAATAGTCAGTAATATCTAAATAATACGGGAAGCGACCAGCAATTAGCCCCTCCCGCAAATACCCAATTACTGAATCTTTCCCTTAATCAATCCTTTTGAGTGCGAAATATACAAATATCCTGAATCACAAACAATGTCCCATGCGCCGAATCCCGCGAATGAATCAGAATCCGACATATCAACGGTATTCCATGTCGCGCCTGTATCATTTGAAAAAGATAAAATACTACCGTATCTCACCGCGTATAAATAAGTTCCGTCAGATGCGAATCCCGTAACAGCGCCGCCGACATCATTCTGAACTTCCGTCCAGGTTTTTCCGCCGTCAGCAGACCTAATAATCACCCAATTATTTTCAGCAACAATAATCTGACCATAAACATAAAAGGTTTCTATTGATCCGAAATATAAGCTCGCAGGACCGAAATAAGACTGGCTCACAGCTCCTGCTTTCGAAACAAACATCGAATTTCCGCCTGAAGATAATGGCACACCTGAAGCATACACAGAAGAATCAGATACGAAGATATCTGTCACGTTTGAATCTTTAAAATCTGCACTTACCGTACATGTCACACCATAATTACTAACTTCTCCATATGTCGCTCCTTCTGATGTTGCAAGATAAAAGATACTCCCATCAATTACTATTTCATTAATCTGCTTACCACTTAAATAATTCTTCACCGATCCGGAAGATGCACTGCGATCCCAAACGGATAATCCGTCAAAAGTACCGATGAACACAAGTGAACCGCTCACGGCAATGGAATGTACATTGTCATCCACCAAACCGTCAGATTTCACATTTAAAACTTTCCATGTTGATCCTTTATCATCCGAATAGATCAAGCCTTTATTATCAGTTCCGACATATATCGAATCTCCGTTAACTACCGCGCAGTTACACGATACGGCTTCATCAAACAATCCAAAAGTTTCCCATGAAGAATCAGTCACGAATTTCTTAGGCAAATCCGATCCCGGATCATCAGAGTCCCCTGGATTTCTTGGATCACCACTTCCCCCGCCTCCTCCACCGCAGGCAGAAAATAGAAGCAATGCAGCAAAAATCAGCATTGCAGAAAGTTTAAACTTCTTCATAAGAGCTCCTGTTGAAAAATATTAATGATTACTATTGAAACAAATATTGATTGAACAATAAACTTTAGAGCAATTGTTTGAAAATTTGTTGCAAGTATATTTTTAAATGTCAAGGAGTAAAAGAAATAGAGGTAGCATGTAACTGCAAAAGATGAATGAGAGAATAAAAAAACAGAATTTGCCGAAGGCAAATTTATCTCTGGTCGGAGCGCAGGGGTTCTGTCTGAGCCGAATCCGCTGAAAGCGGTTCGGCGAGTTCTGCGCGACAAAGAGCGGGTTGGGATTTCAAAAGGGACAGGGCTGGCGACTGAAGCCCTGTCCCTTTTGATCTTATCGCATGAGACCATGCGATACAACAGATTCCCAAGACAAAGTCTTTGACTGTATCCCGACTCTCGGGAAAACCTAGGTAAAGGGCGCGGAAAGCCCTTTAATAAACTTTTACTTCATACTTCCGAATCTTCACAGTGCCTTTGCCGTACCAGATTTCATTTCCGATATCGATATTCGTGATATAGTTATCCGATTTAAGCATGTTGTTTTTTATCATAAAATCAAAAAACTCATCAATGTTGAAAACGCCCTTCAGAATCGGAGTCCGCGCAACAAACGCCGTATAAGACCATTTATTTGCATGCGCTCCCGAATCGTCTCCATGATTCTTTTTCTCATATACATCATAGGTTACGCCGCCGGAAATGAGAGTTCCGCAGTTTACCGCCCACGACCACGAATCTGACGTCTTGTTGAAATTCCAAATCATTATTTCGTGTGTAATATTTTCTTTTACCGCTGGAAGCCTGGAAATAGCCCATATTTGAAATGTCATATTATATTTTCCGTCCGCTTCTATCGAAGCGTCGATTGAAGCTGTTACTTTTTTCGAACCTGCTTTAAAAGGAAACTCAGGCGCGATATTCTTTTTTGCCGCCCACGGACTGTCGCCGCAGCCTATCTCCGGATAAGCTACAACCCATTCGTCAGTTCCTTTCCAGTCCCAGCTCCATCCGAAAAAATCATTTCCATCAGATTTACCGGAAAATATTCTCTGATAATATTTTCCCTTCGCGGCGTTCTTGTTCCACACATTGTTGAGAAGAACACATCGCTTTCCGACTTTAATCTCAGCCCAATCGGAAGTTTCTTCTTTAATAATTTTTTCAACCGGATCTTTAGACGGCAAAGATACAGCAGAAGAAAGCAAAACCAGAAAAAGTATAATTTTTGTTTTCAAAATTTACCGCCGGATTTTATAAAATATTATTTAAACAACAGCCCGGGATTTAAGAAAAGATTTACATCAAACCACGCATAATAATAACCAGCGAATATCAAAAGAAAAAGGACCGCAACAGATATATAAAGACCCATAACTCTTCCAAGATATACTCTGCTTACGTGAACAAATTTATCGGCAAACCACTCAGAAAAACGGCTGACCCATTTCACCACAAAATAGAAAATCGCAAGCACTAATATCATTCCAGCCAAAACGATAAGACGGCGATCGCCGAGTTTTCCAAGCGACATTACCTTCTTGTTGATTAAAACAATTAAAAGATCAGCAGCCAAAATAACGATGCATGTCAGAACAAAATTTATTAATCTGTATTTGAATCTTGCCATGTGTCCTCCATAATTGTCTGAATAATCATCCATATTACAGCAAAGTCAACCATTCCGCTCATTATGTTTAAAAAAAACTGCAGCATTTCAATTTATGACTTGATTTCTCTTTTAGTTAATGTATCAGTTGGCAATATATCAATAAAAATAAACAGAACACCAAATTGTCAAAAACAGGCATTTATGCCGCAATATCGCTTTATTTTCGCGGATGAATAGTTCTTCGGAGGCAGAAAGTGGAGACACAAAAGAAAATCGGGAAACTCTATTTAAAATTTTTATTTTTTACTCAGGGTGTTCCATATTTTATACTGATTCCGATATCAGCATTTATTTTTATCAAAATTACCAGCCTCCAGAATTATGCGCCTTTTCTCGGCGTCGTTGCAGGCATTTCTTTTGCAGCTCTGACGATTGCAGTCTTTTCGAACCGCAAAATACTCAAGCCTCTGGTTAATTACTATACAAAATTAAAACAAGGCGAAGAAATATCTGACGAAGAATATCTCAAAGCGCGCAAATGCGCGTTTTCACTTCCGAAGCGCCACGCTATAAGCGGAATGGTGCGATGGCTCATTCTGGCACCCGTTGTAATCATTTATCTGCAAAAAAGCGCCAATGCAACGCTTCTCCAGCAGGTTAACTGCTATTCAGTAATGATCTTCAACACAATCGCAACAACAATAGTCTATTATATCGTCACCGAAAAACTAATTGAACCTTTTGTCAATGAAGGCATTTTTTCAAAACTGGATCCCGAATTCAACATAAACAAAACCCGCATTTCACACGTACTGTCTTTTCTTTCAATTGGTGCGATATCATTATTGATTCTGGTTATATCACTTGCGGTTTTCAATATTCAGTACAAATCAATTGAAAATTCTTATACCGAACAGATGAAAACCATTTCAATTCTTGTCGATAAACAGCTCGAATCTTTTATCGACAAAATTGGCGATGATGCAGATTTAATCACCGAAAAAGAAAGCTCTGCAAAATCAATCGCTTCAAAAAAATACGGCGATATAATCCTCACAATGAAGGACTATAAAAAAAAATACGGTATCTATGATGAAATTCTGATTCTATCACCTGATGATTATCTTGAAGTTTTCGCATCCACAAATCCATCCCTCACAGGAAAAAATCTATATGGTGAAAACCAGTATCTCGGTCTAAAAAAAGCATTCTCGCAGAATTCTTCATCGGATTCCAGCGGAAACAAGCGAAATCTGAGCGGTGTATTCGAATGCAGTCTTACCGGTAACAATGTTCTTCTTTTTGTCTGTCCATTCGTTCAAAACGGAAAAACGATTGCAAATATCGGTTTTCTCATTAAAGCTCAGTCATTCTATGATAAAATTTACTCCGTGGTAAAAGTTGGTCATAATGGTTACTCTGCTCTTCTTGACAGCTCCATGACTACAGTTGCTCATCCTGATGAATCGATAATACTCAAAGATATGAAAGACACGGATTTCGCAAAAAAAATTATTGAAGGCGAAATACTCAGACCGATTAAATATTTTTTCAATGACCGCGCCAAGCTCATGATAGCTGCGAAAAATACTAAATACAATATGTTTACTATAACTATTCTTGATATAGACGACATTGAAGAATCTGTTGTTGAATATGCCGTTTATATTCTGATCTTTGCAGCTGTTGGTCTTTTATTCGCGGCTTTTTTCGCATCATGGCTCATAAACAGAAAGATGCGCCCGCTTTCAGATTACGATCTTGTCATTGACGGGATATCCAAGGGCGATCTTTCTAGAAAAATAACCGCACACACGGACGACGAAATCGGAGAACTCTCTTATAAAATGATTATATTCTCAGAAAATCTCAAAAGAATAATCAGAAATATTCAGGGCATATCAAGCGAACTCGCGGCAAGCTCTCACGAAATGTCAATAACTGCCGGAGCCTTTTCTGACATTTCCCAGAATCAGGCGGCAACCGCAGAAGAAGTTACTGCAACGACCGAACAAATGAGCGCCGGAGTTGACAGCGTCGCAACAAGCGCGGAAGAACAGTTCAAGACAATCGAAGAACTCACTCAGAGAATGACGGTTCTCTCAGATGCAATTAATCTGATGAGCGAAAAACTTGAAGTTGCCATCACAACAACGGACAGAATTTCGTCAAATGCCAAAGAAGGCGAAATAACAATAGGAAACCTCAACAAGAGCATGTCTCAGATTACTGCAAGCTCAAAAGAGATGACAGGTATTGTAAACATTATCAGTGATATATCCGAACAGATAAATCTTCTTTCACTTAACGCAGCAATCGAAGCTGCGAGAGCCGGCGACGCGGGCAAAGGTTTCGCGGTTGTAGCAGATGAAGTCAGCAAACTCGCCGATCAGACCGCGACAAGCATCAAGCAGATTGACAATTTTATCGTAAGTACTAATTCAGAAATCACAAAGGGAATGCAGGCGGCAGAAAACACAGTCAGCACAATAAGCACAATCATTTCAAACATACAGACGATAAGCGCGACTATAACAGCTCTCGAAGAAACAATGAAGAAACAGCTCGAAACCAATAAAATCGTTAATGACGAAGCTCGCACAATGAAAAACAGAACTGATGAAATGAAAATTTCGACGTCAGAACAGAAAAATGCGGTCGGTGAAATCGTAAAATCGATTACAAATATTAATGAGCTCACCCAGCAGAATGCCGGTGGAGCCGAAGAGATCGCGGGTTCTGCAGAAAACGTTGCAACACTCGCAGAGAAACTTAAAGAAACAATTCAGTTCTTTAAATTTTAACCGATAATTATTTTCTCGGCAGAAAATTCTTTGCCGAGAAAAATTCTGCCTCTCGAACTGAAATTATCTATGGAATCAGTTGTAAAATAACGTACCGTTGAATTCTTTGAGCATTTTTTATCGATCTCTTTATGGCGCGATAAATAATCCTTCAATGAAGCCGCAACTATGCTGTCCTGCTGAACAATCTGTATGTGTTTTGGAATAAATCTTTTAAATGATTCAATCATAACCGGATAATGTGTGCATCCGAGAAGAACAGTGTCTATCAATGCATCCTTTGACATAAGTTCATCGATATATTTTTTAACAAAATAATCACAACCGGGATTATCAATCTCATCATTCTCGGCAAGAGGAACAAGAATAGGACAGGACTGCTGGGTAACTGCAACATCAGGAAATATTTTGTTTATTTCAACCGGATACGAATTTGACATGACTGTACCGGCTGTCGCCAGTATGCCCACATGACGGGTCTTAGTAATACTTCCGATAATTTCGGCTGTCGGTCGAATGACTCCCAGAACCCTTTTCATTCCATCGATTTTAGGAAGATCAATCTGCTGAATATTTCTCAAAGCTCTGGCGCTTGCAGTATTGCAAGCAAGAATTACAAGAGGCGACCCCATCTCAAATAAACTCATAACTGATTCGAGAGTATATGAATAAATCATCTCGAAAGAACGGTTTCCATAGGGAGCACGGGCATTGTCTCCGATATAAACATAATCATATTCCGGCATGGTTTCAAGAAATTCACGTAAAATGGTAAGTCCGCCGAAACCAGAATCAAAAACACCTATTGGTCCTTTCATTTTTTCCTTCCGATTAGCTCACTTTTGCCGCGTTTTATCCCTTGTCAAGAGAAGTCTCGGTATGAGTTAAAATTTTTAGTTGCCAAAATAAGTTCATTCTCAAACAATTCGTTAAATTCACAAGGGGGCATTAGATGAAATATCTTTTGACGCTTACTGCTCTAATGAGTATATTTTTCAGCAGTTATTCATATTCAAACCAGATTCCAGAGGAGGATGTTTCAAAAGCGAGACTGACTCTCGGACCTGACAGATGGATTCAGCTTCATTATTTTCTTCAGACAAATTTTAATTACGGAAAACTCGATTCCGAGAATTCTTACGATTTTCAAATAAGAAGATCACGAATCATACTTAACGGTCAGGTTGCCAGTAACGTTGATTTCTTCTTTCAAACCGATGACCTTAAGGCCGGAAACAGCTCAGAGAAAAGCGAAACTGACAATGACAGCAACGGCGCAAACCACATTTTTACACAGGATGCTTTCGCGCGTCTTACAGTGAACAGAGGTTTTCAGATAATGGCCGGTCTGCTCACAGTACCTATAACCAGACTCAATCTTTCAAGTCAGGCAACAACCCTCTGTGCAACAGAAGATTCAAATCTTTCAGTTATGAGCAATTATTCAAATAACGGACGCGATGCGGGCGTAATGCTCCGCGGACTTATTGGAACACGTGTTTTAGAATACCGTCTGGGAGTCTTTGACGGGTACTCGCGCGGCGCAAAAGATGTAAAAGGAAGAAACAATTCGGATTCTCCGCGACTTTCAGCTCGTATAAGCTGGAACGCACTTGAGAACGAGGATGATGAATCATACTTCTACAGCGAAAATTATTTAGGGAAAAGAAACGTTCTCTCATTCGGCGTCGGAGCGGATTTTCAGAATAAAGTATATCCTACATCGAGCGGAAAATTTAAAAATTATTTTGCATGGAGCGCAGATGTCGCGGTGGACGTCAACATGTCAAGCGGCACAATCATGGTGATGCAGGGCGGAATAATCATGGGTTCGAACAACCCGGGTGAAGGATTATCGGATGATGAAACTATAATAGTTCCGCTTTATGATGAGTTTCTGACTTTTTACGGTCAGGCAGGAATGCTGTTCTTTCAGCAGGTTCAGCCTGTTATGCGCTTCTCTTACAGAAAAAACACCCTGAGCGGAGGAGGAACCGAAACTCTTTCAAACCTTGCATTCGGTGTGAACTTTTTTATTAATTCACACTATGCAGCAATAAAAACTCTATATTCACATCCTTTAAAGGATTCAATAGACAAAGACGGGAAACGCTTTGACCTGAGTTTTCAGATTTACATGTAACATTCAAAAGCCGTCCATGAAGGACGGCTTTTTTTATATTTCAATGACTACCGGTGCGTGGTCAGAACCCATTACCTGCGGCAGGATATAGGATTTTTTAACTCTTTCCTTAAAAGAACCTGATACACAAAAATAATCAATGCGCCATCCCACGTTCTTTTCTCTTGCCCTTCCCATATAGCTCCACCATGTATAATGCCCTCCTCCGGATTCAAACATCCTGAAAGTATCAACAAAACCTGCTTCAACAATATTATCAAAACCAGATCTTTCTTCAACAGTAAAACCCGCATTTCTGACATTCGATTTCGGATTTGCAAGATCAATTTCAGTATGGGCGACATTCAGGTCACCGCAGAATATTACCGGCTTTTTCTTTTCAAGTCTTTTCAGATATTTCAGAAAATCAACATCCCATTTTTTTGAACGATAATCCAGCCTCTCAAGGCCTCTCTGCGAATTCGGTACATAAACATTCACTAGATAAAAGCAGTCATATTCGACAGAAATAACTCTACCCTCATGATCATGTTCCTCTTTGTCTATTCCGAGAGAAAATGAAACAGGTTCAATCTTGGAGAATATTGCCGTTCCGGAATAACCTTTCTTTTCAGCTGAATTCCACATCCTGCATGGATAGTTATCCAGAGAAAGTTCAACCTGATCCTCATTTGCCTTTATTTCCTGCAGACATACAATATCCGGATCATTCTCTTCAACAAAATTATAAAAACCTTTGCTGATTATCGAACGAATGCCATTAACATTCCATGATATAATTTTCATAAGACGTCCTTAATGAAACAATTATAGCTCAAAAACGGCTTCATCATGCAATAAAAAAATATTGACTCATTTTTTTTGCCGAAGTATCATAATGGAAATATAATAAACGGAGCTATCTATCGAAATTAAAAAAAAGAATCGACTAATTATTGTTTCAAACCGCCTGCCGCTATCTATCACAAAAGACAATGACTCTCTTACCTTTTCACCAAGCTCCGGCGGTTTAGCTACAGGCGTGGGATCACTCGATTACGATAACCGTATCTGGATCGGGTGGCCGGGAATATCTTCGGATGAATTAAATCCGAAAGAAGAACGAATTATAAAATCCGAGTTGAAAGAAATGAATTCACATCCGGTGTTTCTTGATAAACATGAAATATCAGCATACTACTTCGGATTCTCAAACAGAACCATCTGGCCGCTTTTTCACTACTTCCCGAAAAACTGTATTTTTGAACCAAAACACTGGGAAGCTTACAAGAACGTAAACGAGAAATTCTGTAATGCCGTTTTGTCCTTGGCGGAAGAAAATGATACTATATGGATACATGATTACCAATTGCTTATTCTTCCGCAAATGATACGCGAAAAACTTCCTAATGCAAAAATTGGTTTCTTCCTCCATATTCCTTTTCCGTCTTTTGAACTCATCCGTCTGCTTCCTTGGAGAAAAGAAATACTTCTGGGAATGATGGGAGCAGATCTAATTGGATTTCATGAGTATGATTACGTACGTCATTTTTTTGAAAGCGTTCACAGAATAGCGGGTTATGAACACAATCTTCTTACTATTACAGCAGATAACAGAATTATCGAAATAGATGCATTCCCAATGGGAATCGATTATGAAAAATATTCAACAGCTGTCGACAACAAAGACGTCCAGGATGAAATAAAAAAACTTAGAGCACAAATCGGAAACAAAAAACTTATTCTCTCCATTGACAGACTCGACTACACAAAAGGCATAATAAACCGGATGAGGGCATTTTCTCTTTTTCTCGAAAAATATCCGAGATACATCGGAGAAGTATCTCTTGTTATTCTTGCTGTACCCAGCAGAACAGAGGTAGATCAGTATATCCGGCTGAGAGATAAAATCGAAGGACTTGTCGGCAGAATAAACGGTCAATACAGCACAATTGGATGGACTCCAATTCATTATATGTTCAGAGGATTAACATTTCCAGAAATCATCGCGCTTTATTATGAATCTGAGATTGCACTTATAACGCCGATACGTGACGGCATGAATCTAGTTGCAAAAGAATACATAGCCTCTAAAGAAAAAGGAAATAAAAGAGGTGTATTGATACTTAGCGAAATGACCGGCGCAGCGTGCGAACTGAGTGAAGCTATTATCATCAATCCTCAAAACCGCACAGAAATTGCCGATTCAATAGAAAAAGCCCTTACGATGAGCGATCATGAAGCTGAAGAAAGAAACAGATTCATGCAAAACCGTCTTTCACGCTATACAGTAAAACGCTGGGCTTCAGAATTCATAAAGTCTCTCGAAAAAATTAAGATCCGGCAGAAAGAAATGCTTATGCACCGCCTCAGCAGCACTATTGAAAACACTATTTTACATAATTATAAAAAATCAACATCAAGGCTCATTTTGCTCGACTACGACGGAACACTATCTCCATTTTTTCCTCTTCCGGAATTGGCGAAACCCTCGGATAAACTGATGAAAACACTCAGAAGCCTTTGTGCAGACATTAATAATGAAGTCGTTATAATAAGCGGAAGAGACAAAAAAACTCTTTCTGAATGGTTTGCCGACTTAAAGATTTCACTTGTTGCAGAACATGGCAACTGGTCAAAGAAAGAATCAGGAAAATGGCAGAATCACGGTTCTCCTTCACAAAATTGGAAAGACAAACTCAAACCTGTAATGGAAGTATTTGTAGACAGAACACCGGGATCATTTATCGAAGAAAAAGAATACTCTCTCGTTTGGCATTACCGCCAGGCAGACAAAACTCTCGCCCAGATTAGAATGCATGAACTAAAAGACGCTTTGCTCAGCATGACCGGAAATCTTGATGTCGGAGTTTTTGAAGGCAAAAAGATAATTGAAATAAAAAGCATTGCCGCAAGCAAGGGAACTGCCGTTTCAGCATGGCTTTCTGAAAATGAATATGATTTCATTTTTTGTGCGGGCGATGACTATACTGACGAAGATATGTTCGCTGTTCTACCTGATAATGCATATTCGATTAAAATTGGAAACGGACCCAGCAAGGCAAAATACAGTACATCTGATCTGATTTCAATACACAGGATTTTAGAATCTTTTACCGGCATAAGGAATGTATAAAATGGAAAACCTTGATTATGGAATAATCGGAAATGGTAGAACCGCAGCATTGATTTCAAAGAGCGGTTCTCTCGACTGGTGCTGTCTTCCGAATTTCAACTCATCATCATTTTTTGCCAAAATACTCGATGATGAAAAAGGCGGAGAATTTTCAATAGAACCTGAAGGGACTTATACCGTCTCACAAAACTATGTCCGTAAAACAAATATTTTAAAAACTGTATTCGAGTCAGAAGAATGGAAATTTGAACTTATAGATTTTATGCCGAGATACAAAACCGATAACGGGATATATCATACACCGTCCGAGATTATCCGTTATTTCATTGTACTGAAAGGAAATCCTGTAATCAGAATAAAATACTCCCCTAAGCCTAACTATGGCAGAAGCATTGTGAAATACGATTTAGAAGTAAACTTTTTGAAGCATTATACCGGAAGCGGTAAATACGAATCAATTTACATGTATTCAGGATTGAACTTAACAGATATTGCCGAAGGCAGAGAAATCAAACTTGAAGAAGAGTCTTTCATTCTTTTAAGCTACAATGAAAAACTTACAGAAGTAAATCAGGATTACATCAGAATCGAATATGAAAGAACGAAAGTTTACTGGATGGGATGGCTTGCGAAATCACACATCACATCAAATTATCGCGAACATGTCGAAAGAAGCAGTCTCGTTCTAAAACTTCTTTCTTATCAGAAAACAGGCGCGATTCTTGCCGCGGCAACTACATCATTACCCGAAACAATCGGAGAAGTACGCAATTGGGATTACCGTTTCTGCTGGATACGGGATGCATCGATGACTATTCACGTTCTTTCAAAACTCGGTCATTACAGCGTAGCCAGACGCTTTCTTCAGTTTATACTCGATATTATTCCTTACAAAGATGAAAAGATTCAGATAATGTACGGCATTGAAGGAAAGAAAAAACTCAAGGAAGAAGAATTACATCATCTTTCGGGTTACAAAAATTCAAAACCCGTCAGGATAGGAAACGCTGCATATATGCAGAAACAGAACGATATTTACGGCGTACTAATGGACGTTATTTATTCAAGCATGCTGATATTCAAAAACACGCTGGATAATATTGAAGAATTATGGACAGTTGTCAAAACTCTGGCTCATCATGTTGAAAAGAACTGGAGCAAAAACGATTCGGGAATATGGGAATTCAGAACAGAGATGAAGCATTTTACGTTTTCGAAAATTCTCTGCTGGGTTGCAATGGACCGAGCAGCAAAGATCGCCTGCAGACTAAATAAAAATGATTACGCACTAGACTATTCGAAACTTGCCGCAAAAATTAAAAAGAATGTTCTTGATAATGGAATACATCCTGAGTGGAAAGCACTAACGCAGTATTACGGCGGAAACAGCATGGACGCGGCAAACCTGCTTGCCGAAAATTACGGCTTTCTTTCGGCAGATGATCCGCTATATATCCGGACTGTCGAAAAGAGCTATGAACGGCTCTGTGTTGACGGGTTGATGTACAGATACAAAGATTCTGATGATTTTGGAATTCCTAAATCATCATTCACTATATGTTCTTTCTGGATGGCAAGAAGCCTTTATAAAATCGGCAAAAAAGATCTGGCAAAAGAAATTTTTGAAAAAATACTCTCATACGGAAATCATCTTAATCTTTTCAGTGAAGACATCGATTTCAACAGTCACAGACTTCTCGGAAATTTTCCGCAAAGCTACAGTCATCTTGCACTGATAGATACGGCAATGGTTCTTTCAGGCGAAGAAGACTGGAACGAAGGCAAATTCGACATATTTGTTTATTGATTTTTTAATTGATAACCTTCATCACCCGTATCAACTAAAATGAGATTATCCCCATTTTTTATCAAATATGCATTGCATACTCCCAAATTAACAGGAAAAACTTCATTATCTCTATCCATCGAAAATTTATACTTTATGGGGCTAAAGAAAAAAACCGTAAATGTTGCAAAAACAACGAATACGAACAAAACATAAATCATTTTTTTCTCATTAATACATCTCCATTCTTTGGATTGATTTCATATTTACTAATATTTTAATTTAGCGATCACAGATTATTGTTAACTTCTGCCTGTACACTCTTTCCTGCGCAAATTAGATAAATTCCATATGCTAAAAATATAATTGCCCACAATATGAGAATCATATCGCTGGCTCTGCCCAATGCTTTGAGCCCTGCGTATTCAAGCGGGCGTAATGCTATACCTATTCCGGCCGGTATCTGCAACAATGCAAACAATCTGGTTATTCTGCCCGCACCAATATTATTTTTGAGAATAGATATTCCAATGCATATAATCATTGCTGCATGCGACAAAGGAGCAATAGTCTCTCCGAAACTATTGCCGGCATAAACATTAAATGCTCCGAACAAATCAGTAGAAAGTGAACCTGTTCCATCAAGATAAAAAGATTGAAAAGAAAGAGCATCAGCAAGAAGTACCCAGCGCATTATGCCGATTACGTATGAAAAACCCGCAATAATTCCGAAACAGGTTCCAATGCGTAAAAGCTCATCCTTTCCGGTTTTAAAACATGAATTTAGCAATAATGATATCGGAATCAACAGCATGGATCCAATCGCAAAGGTAAACCAAAATATTCTAATCCATGGCAGTCCCAGGCGATACATTTCAAAAACTTCCCGAAAAGGTTTGTCTTCCCAATCAAACACAGCTCCAAGATATATCTGACTTGCCATAATAACTGCAATTGATATTATCATAATAATTCCAGCTGAAATATAAGGTCTTCTCTGTGTATTTTTATCATTTATCATTTTAATTCTCCAATATATTAAGCGGAATCCAATTAACCGCTTTCAGTTCAATTCGGTAAACTCCTGCTAGTTTTGATTTTTTAATTTGAAAAATCTATCGAATAACAAAAGAAAACCGGATTCAAATAATCATTATTCTTGTTCAATTATACCACCAGGTTAAGGAAAAATAGAGTACGTTATAAAAGCTTTAGCTTCGCACATTCTTCTTTTCTCCGTGAGCTGTGAACACCCGGCATCTCCCAAAAGATAAGTACAACGCCCCTGCGCTATAATTGTTATGCAATCAAGCGGCATAAAAACAAGAGTCATTTCAGAATAAACATCCCGAAATCCTGCCGATGCGTCATACTTTGAATAATACGCAGTGTCATACCTGACACCGTGATACGCCTCCGCAAATGATGAATTCATTAAAGAAATTCCGGTTTCCAGTTGAACAACAAGCGAATCAAGGACAGGGTATCCCGTAATAAAGCGCGGAGAAAAAATAAACGCATTATATGTTTTATTCCTTACATCTTTCTCATACTCGCTTTTTATGCGGAAATAATTAGCGGATAAAACAAAATCAAAAGGTTCAGTTTCAATTCCAACTTTAAAGAAATACCTGAATAAATTATTTATCTCACCCGTGCCTTCGAGACGCCGGTTATCACTTAGTTTACGAGATTCTCCGAAATCTATTCCGCATGATGAAAATAAACCAGTTTTCTGACTGATTATTTTAATTCCTGCACCGTCAGCAACTGATACAAACGGTTTTATCCAATCATGTGTATAAGAAATCTCAACATAAGGCAGGAATTCCAGTTTGCTTTTGTCGGAACCTGTATACTTCGGCGAATAAGCACCGCCAGGCCCAATTGATAAAACAAAACCATTTTCTGATGGGGGTCCGAAAGCATGAGCCGTAAAAGGAATCACGAAAAACAATACTACTGCGTACAATGAATACTTCATTATCTTCTCCATATTAGTTTATACTATAAACTAATATGGTTTAGTCTATAAACAGTGTTTTTTGTCAACAATATTTAAAGTTATCAATCCATACAATTCGTTTTAACCAGCATTGATATAATATTTATATTCTTTTTTTATACATAGAATGATCACTAATGAACAGTAATTAAAATGTATTAAACATGAAATAATTTGTAATTAAATGCTATTTTACACTTTTGGCGTTATAAACTTGTTCGGCATTTGAAGAATTTGCCATACTTCGAAGCGACACGTCAAGAACACGATTCAGTGCCGAACGGGTCTCATCATCCATACTTTCAAGAGTTTTAATAATAGGATTAATAATTCCGGCATCACGAATTTTATGTTCTTTATATATTTTCAGCCCTTGGGGGGTAAGCCGATATAATATTTCTTTTTTATCTTTTCCGGAAAAAATCTGAATAAGTTTTCTATTAAAAAGATTTTTGGCAAGCTGTGACACTCTTCCTTTTGAAACGCCCATTATTTCGGCAAGAAGCGAAGCTCTGGTATCAGGATTATCACCTATTCTTTCTAAAAGGTGAAGCTCAGAAGTATGAAGCAGAATATCTCCATAGCGTTCAGCTTCACGCATTCTTTCAGAATAGACGTTTATTACTTTAACAAATTTTTGAAATAATTCAAGACTTTCCATAGAAACACCAAATTTGATTTCTCAAATCGCATATTTATCAAGTTGGTCAATTCTTTTTTGTTTTCTTGAAAAACCTTAAGCGTATAAAAATAATAATAAGGATGGCTTTATCTTGCGGCAATTCTTGACCTTTTTGAGAAATCGATTGTAGGATGGTCTATGGACAGTCGAATGACAAAGAGCTTGGTAGTCAATGCATTAACAGAATCATGTATCAGAAGAAAGCCTGAACCCGGCGTTATTCTGCATTCAGATCGAAGAAGTCAATATTGCAGTGAGAATTATCAAAAAGAGATTGAACGCTGGGGATTTATCTGCAGTCTGAACCGCAAAGGAAATTGCTGGAAAAACACGCCAATGGAATCCTTCTGGGGAAAGCTGAAAATGGAATGGCTTAACGAAGATTAAAAACGCGCGATGAAGCAAAGAAGGCAGTGTTTGAGTATATAGAAATATTTTATAATCGAGTGAGGCAACATTCCCAAAACGGATATATTCCACCTTTGGAGATGATATGAATCGTGGCTAAAATAAATCACATGGGGGATTCGTTCTGTCTATCAAACTGATGTAATGTCAACCTATCCGCCCATAGAATATCTCACCAGTCAATTTTATAATCCCTATTTACATCAATAAACCTATTCTTGTTTATTTCATATTCAGTTTTCTATCAATGCAGTTCCATATTACATTGTTTTAAGTGACTTTTCTAAAAAAGGTCCCGCAATAGGATATAGTCCGCAGGAGTTCCCGAAATAATCCTCGTTAAATACAATGGATGTTCCATCCGAGTTTTCAAACTTCTGCTCTGGTTCAAAAGCCATTCCTAATGTTTCTGTTGATATTAATGTTGTTGCCTTCAACTTTTGTACATAGTCTTTGAGATTTGTTTTGATAGCATATTTTCCATTTCTTTCTTCAACTGAAATTGTAATTGTATTCTCATGATCAATCACTGCATTTTCCTTTGACATCGCTTTTGCTCCATTAAAATAAGCATTGCCTTCTGCCCAAACCGGAAGCGGATTATAGTAACGATCGCTAGGTGCTGATCCCATACCGCAATATCCTTCAAACTGCTTTTCATATTCTTCCAATGTCGGATAATTCTCGTATGGAAAAGTACCCGCAAACAGATTATTATCATCCCATTCATTTTCGCCCATAGAATCCAGATACTTTTGAAGTTCTATTCGAATTTTTTGCTGTATAAAAATATTATTATAGAATCTCATATCACCATGCAAAAACGTCATAAAGCCTGCAATCTCTGTTTGATGGGGTACAGGATAAGGCGTATAACGCGGTGAGATTTTAGTCAATGCTCCATTATTTACACCTCTTCCAATTGCTACCATCGATCCTGCAATCAGATTATGAACAAATGCTACACCCTGTGTTGGAAGTTTTAATGCTCGATCTGATAAGAAAATATTATTATCTACTAATGTAGGTCCATGGGATACTTCGATAAAGAGGTCTTCTGCTACTCCCATTATACCTACATCTGCAAGATTTTCATTCTTGGGTGTACAATTATCATGAAACAAATTCTGAGATACTCGGGTACCTTGCGCTTGCCAATCAAGCCATAAACCTCTTGTGCAATGATGGAAATGGTTTCGTCGAATGATTACATCTATAGCCGCGTGCATTTTGATTCCACCAATTTCAGCTCCAGCTAGATTTTGCTTATTATTGATATGATGAATTTCATTATCCTCTATAATAGAAAAAACGCCGCCCAAATGTCCTACAATACCCGTCTGTCCACAATCATGAATGTCACATCTTCTTACTATATGAGAGCCAATTTTATCCTTTGACCATCCTTCTCTTTGCGCTTGACAGATGTTATCACGCTCTGTTTGAGTACCATCTTTAAATTTTAATTTAGACCATTTATTATCATTTTCTGGTTGTAAATATTTACCAAGAGAAATGCCGGAGCATTTTGCCTCATAAACTTCACAATCCTCAATGATCCATCCTTTTGACCAATGAGGTCCTATCATACCCTCTTGCAGTGCTGTCGGCGGTGCCCATTGCGTTGCAGCTTGTCTCACTGTAAACCCGGAAAAAGTTATATATGAAATCCCTTCTTCTTTTGGGTAAAAACAATTTTTTCTAACGCTGATTTCTACATTTTCCTTATTGGGATTTTTCCCTTGAAAGTTAGCATACAAAATAGTTTCATTTTTCTCGGCATCCTGAGTCGTATACCATGTAAAAACTGTAAAATCTGAATCCCATGAACGCACATTTTTCCTAGGATTGAATACTTGATCCATCTCAGTCACTTCATACATGGACTTATTATTCAAAAAGACATCACCAGTATGTGCAATGATTGTTGCAACATACCAATCCCCGTAAACAAGGGTTGTATATGGATTATATTCTCCAAATAAAGCATTGGGTATTTTTGCTTTCCATACATTCCCCTCCTGAAGTTCCCAATTCTTAATTTCTTCGGCTCCAGTAATTATTGCAGTTTTTTTCTCTTCAGAACGATAGATAATTCTGTTGTCTACCGTTCCACTATGGATCGGATTAACATTTTCTCTGTAAATGCCCGGCGCCACGATTACCTCATCTCCAGGTAATGCGATATTGGCTGCATCCTGTATTTTTCCAAAAGGATGCTCTTTCGTTCCATCTCCGCCTTTAATTGATTTTGAATCTACATAATACTTCATATAATGACCTCATTTCTTTCACTTTGAAAGATTTCTGTTGCTAACTTATATTTTAACATCTAGGAATTTCCTCTAGCAAATTCTTACACGCAACGAACCAATCAAATAAATAAGATCATATATTGCATGGTTAAATGCAACTATTTAACAATCAACGGCTGATAGCGCAGTACAATTTAAATTTGAGATAGTATACAGATACAATAATCGTCAGAATCCGCCGAACTTCGACGGATCATAGAAGCGCAAGCCAGGCAATTTCGCAGCTTGTATCGCTGTCTTCACCCGCTCGTGCACAACGACCGCCCCCATGCCGGGCTGAGGCCGGAACATCAACAAGCCGTCGGCCTTTCGCTCGTCAATATACATCTTGTCGACTCCACCATCAATTAACCCAGAGCCATCACCAAGATCAAGCTTGCCAGATCGCTTTTTATCCACGCAACCAATGGCGCCCATAATCACCACTGCTTTATAATTTTTATAAACGATTTCTTCATCGTCCAGATTGTTGCGAAGAAGTGCAGGATAGACATCGAGATTATCCACCCCAACTCGGTAGAGTATATCAAGCAACTCATCACTAAATAAACACATAGTAGCCACGTAACCGGCAGCAATTATCGTATCACCCGCCTGCGGCTGTTCCAGTTCAAACTCTATGGGAAGCCATTCACTTTCTCTCAGGTTCAGGCGCATCGTACCTGAGAATATTCCCGATAGGGCACGCCACCTATCTCGCACCATGGCAATATTACGGGGATATGTGAATGTATCTAAAATATAGTAGCTCATAAAACAACCCAAATATTTATTACAACGATCTCCACTTATAGCATCGGGGCATACGCCGTTTCGTCGTCAACAATCTCTGAATCAGAAGTCCAATAAATCGTATTTATCTTGAACATCTAGGAATTTCCTCTAGCAAATCCTTATACGCAACAACCTTATGGGAGGTTTGCAAAAAGTCAAACTTCTCTTTGAAGCTTTGAAAAACTCCAATATAACTTTGTCATATTCATTTCAAATGTAGTTTTTCAAAGTTCCTGAATTTCAATAAATAAGATCACATATTTCATGGTTAAATGCAACTATTTAATAAGCAACGCCTGATGGCGCAGATCAATTATAATTTATTTACTGATAATTTCTATTCAGATATCACTGCCGAAACTTCAATCTCAATTAAATCTTTCTCTCCTAAAAGAGAAGCAACTCCGATCCACGTGGAAGCTGGATAAGCGTTTTCATAAAATGTTTTTCTAAGAGAGATAATTTCCTTTGAGCGTAAGGCATTCATATCGACAGCATATATTTTTTCAACGGCGATATCTTCAAAAGAAAGCCCGTAAGCTTTGAGTACATCCTCTATATTCGCATACGCGTTTTTCATCTGCTCGGTAAACGAATCAGGTACTGTTCCGTTTCTATAACCGGTACAGCCTGATATATGAATAACATTCCCGATTTTCACTGCGGCAGAATAACCATACTCACTCTCCCATGGATTAAGATTAAACAGTTCAAACGATTTTTTTTTGATCATACTTTTCTCCATTGATATTCTAATTTAATTAGCATCAACTTTACCGGCATCAGCCGGTAAACCATTTATCTTCTTCCCGCAAGAACCTTTACGAGATCTTCGCTGATAAGATTACCTTTTCTGTCAAGAAGACCGAAATCCATTCCCTTATATGTCCAGTACGAACGTCCGATTTTATACCTATCAAAAAGCGATATGGCATCGCGGCACCAGTTGATACGGCTTCTCATCGGAGTCGATTCGATTACGCCGAATTCGCCGCAGTAAAGTTTTCTTCCTGTTTTATTGATAAAATCTATAGCAGGCTGCATATCTTCAATCATCAGTGAAATATCAAGTTCCTTCGTGAGATATCTCTTTACATCAAACTGTTCGATGTCGCCGATTTTTCCATCTTTTACATCAGACACGAGCTTATCAAGATTATCAAATGCTCCTGGATAATTCAATGTCTGATTGTAATGAACCAGAAAAGGCATCCATACAGCTTTTTGATGAGTGAAAATTATAGGTTCGTAAAAATGAAAAGTATAGGCGATGTTTTCATCGTCATATATTTCAATATCTTTAAGTGTAAAAATCGAGTTATAATTAATTCCGCCGAAAATCAATAGACGTTCTGTATCTATTTTTCTGATTGAAGTAATACATTCACGTACAAGTTTATTCCATGGTTCAGAAGAAGGAAGAACAAGCTCATTCAAAAGATCAAAAGCGATATGTTTTTCATTTTTATATCTTAAAGCGATTGTCTCCCAGAGTTTAATGTAAATTTCCTGCTGAGTTCTATTTTTGAAAAGAGTGCTTACTTCATAGCTTCCGAAACTGAATCCGGGAGCAGAATGCATATCCAACAAAAGAGAAATTCCGTACTTTTTTGACCATTGAACAGCGTTATCGAGATATTTAAATCCCCTTTCATTAAATACAAAAGGGTTCTCCTTGTTCTCAAGGATTTCATAATCGAAAGGTAGTCTAATATGGTCAAAACCCCATGCGGCTATTTTTTCAAAATCCTTCTCGACAATAAAGGAATCAAAGTGTTCATATCTTTTATTGAAATATTGTGAAATCCACCCGCCCACATTCAGTCCATTCATATAGTTTTTCATACTAACCCCCGAAATATTTTTACGATTGCGCAAACGTTTGCTTGACAAAATAAACCAACACCATATAATCGTCAACAAGAATTAGCAAAACAATACAATAGACTTTTGTATTAAAAGCTGTATCATTACATGGGAGGAAAAATGAAAATATCAGTAAACCATCTCGGATTCAAACCAAAGTCCGAAAAAAAAGCTGTCATCTGGGGCGATGAAGAATTCGACTCCTTTGACGTAATAGATCTGACGGAAATGGGATACAATGAAATCGGACCGAACACAAAACCTAACAGTGTAATCTTCTCAGGGAAACTCGAAAAAAAAGTCTATCCATGGGGAAATTATTTCATAGCCGATTTTTCTGAACTCGAAACCAAAGGAATATATCTCATTTCACTCAAAAATAAACACAACTCGGTACCTTTTCAGATCAGAGAAGACATTTACGGCCGCACAATCCGCAAACCTTTCGATTATATACATGCACAGAGATGCGGCGACCATGTTCCGTTCTATCACGGTCCGTGCCATCTCGATGACGCGGTTTTCCGCGATACAAAGAAATACTGCGACACAGTCGGCGGCTGGCATGACGCGGGAGATTTACGCAAATGGACAGCCCATACCATGATGCTCGGAATCGCGCTAAACCATCTCAAACGTATAAATGATCCGGACTGGAGAGTTTTCGATCCTGCTCACGGCGATATTTCAAATGAACTCAAATGGGGAAATCAGTATTTTCTGAAAGCGCAGAGTGAATCAGGTCTGGTCTACCACGATGTTGCAGGAGGAGTCGAAGGTGATAATTCCGACAACCGGTGGACGAATAACATAATAGGAGACGGAGACGACAGACACATCAACACAATGCATGACGGAGTCGTTCAGTGGGAATTCGTTTACTTCGAATCAATGAATGCACTCACCTTCGCCGAAAGCGATCCGTATTATTCGAACATCTGTAAAAAAGCCGCACTTAAAACTTACGGGTATGCGCTTACCAAAGAATTAAGCAAATGCGAAGAAATAGCATGGGCAGTTCTCGCACTGAAAGAACTATACTCGGCAACCGGAGATGATAAAATTCTTTCCGAGCTCGAAAGCAAAACAAAGCTTCTGCTTTCACTTCAGGAAAATGAATTTAAATTCGGTCAGAAAAATCTTCGCGGATTCTTTTACGCCGACACTTCCAAAAATGATTTCTTCAGAAATCCGAGAGACGGCGGAATTCCGCTGATTGCACTCGCCGAAACCTTTAACTACTTAAAACAATCAAAGCTTAAAGATGAAGTTAAAACGGCAATTAAACTTTACTGCGACGACTACCTTCTTCCTTTGATGACAAAATCGCCATTTGGAATTATTCCTTACGGTATTTATTCCAAAACAGTCGAGAGCGAAGTATACCGCAAACTCGAAGGAGAACTCTCATACCGTTTTTTTGCTGAGGTTGTCGGCAAATGCGCTTTCGGTCTAAACAGCCTTCTTCTTTCAAATGCCGTCGGACTCTTTCTTTCTGCCGCAATTCTCAACAAAGACGAATATAAAACACACGCAAAACATCAGCTAGAATGGGTCATGGGATTCAACCCTATCAACACATGTATGATGACCGGCGAAGGTGTAAACAACCCTTATCCTCATTCACGTTTTCTCGGACTAATAATCGGAGGAGTCATGAACGGAATCGCCGGCGAAGAAGACGATATGCCTTTCATGGATATGAACAATACCATGGACTGGAGAACGACAGAATACTGGAGTCCTCATGTAGCTTATTACATATGGCTTTCTTCTCTTTTAAACGAAGGCTGCAAGATTGACAGTCTTCCTTATTAGTATCACCTTAACGGCTGCTTAAAAATAAAAATCCCGGAAATGTTTAGACCGCATAATCCGGGATTTTTATTAAATACACGAAAAAACCTGATATAATATTTATTTGACATTAAAATCACCATATCATATCATAATTGGTGAGACCGTTTACAGACAATTCACAGAGGGTTTTATGAAAAAAGCAGTTATATCAGCAATTATTCTTTTCACCGTCTCGTGCACCAGCACGCAGCAAGGCGGAAGTTTTGTACAGCGTACTATACCTGCCGGAAGCAGCATCGGAGTGATAGTCGACGGCTCCAATCCGATGAAAAACATGATTACCATGCGCTTTATGGCAAAGGGATACAATGTCAAGGCGATAAATGCCAACGACATCTATACAATGAAAGATTATTTCAACATCAGCGATTTCAAATATCTTGCCTATAACGAACAGCTACCTGTTGTCGGAGAAAATGGAGATCAGCCAATTACCAGCGCACAGAAAAGCTTCGACAGCATATTTAAACTTCATGTTTATAATTACGAATTAAATAAAGCCGAAACTCTCAGATCAATCAGAGAGAAATGGGATGTCCGTTATCTGATAATTCTTGAAATGGCCGACTGGGAAAAATACAGCTGGGGAAGAGCAATAGATCTTTCCACAATGGATATAATATGGGTTCAGAACTACCCTACTTCTTATAATGATACAGCGGAAGCCATTACTGACAAATTTATTTCAGTTCTATCCGGAAGATAATGAAGAAGACCGCGATCGCAGCTTTTTTTCTGTTTATTTGTACAGTTATTCCGGCCCGCGATAGCAAAGGCATTACAATAGCTTTTTTGCCATTTTCCAATATGACCGGAAACCTGAATTATGATTACCTTTGCGAACTGATTCCAAACGGTTTGACTTTTTCATTTAGAGGCGCAAATTACACGGCAATCAACGCTTCGACATCGGCAAAAGCAATAAAGCAGAATTTCAAGGAAGAATCTCCGATTGTTCCGTCTCACTATATGGAGATTTCAAATCTGCTCTCTGCAAATTATTTGATACACGGAGCGTTTAAAGTATCTGCCTCAGGAAAATCCTTTGTTATACGTGTTTATAATAAAAATCTCGATGAATATATCTCATTCGAAACAAATGGAGACATCGAAACAGAAACCGAAATATTCAGCCTTGTTGATAAACTTAAAAAACTCTTGAGTGAACTTGCCGGCAGTGAATATATTTATAAAACTGAAAAAGTTCGAAGCATGTCCAGAATTGCACTTTTTTCGAACTTATCAGGTAAAGACTATAATGAAATGCTGATGGAATTTCTAAGATCAGGACACAAAGTTGCATCTTTGCAGGGAAATGATATTCAAAATGATTTTTCCTCACAGGATATCGGCTTTTTCTACTCTCTTTCTGCGGCACAATCATCAATAGAAAAACCCTTCAGCCATAAACCCAAAGTACTAGTCATAAAACCATGGGTCTCAGGAAAAGAAATTGCCGAAGAAGAAAATGCAATTGCTCTTGAAAATAAAATGCTGTACGCAATAAAACAGGAAACGATCAAAGCAGTTTCTTCAATATCCAGAGAGTACGGAGGACTTGATTATATTTTTTTTGTTAACATCGACAAAAATACAAAAAGATTCTGGTTGAGATGTATAAATCCCGCATCAGGAAAACTTATCTGGATTGAAAGCGGATCTCTCAGGATAGAAGGCTCTGAAAGTATTTTTACATTAATCACAAGACAAATCATTTCGAAATACGACGAAAGTACTGAATAGAAAGACGCTGCCTTTTTTACTATTCCGTAACAATGAATTGCGGAACAATTATCTTGACAATCCGCCTTAATTTGAATCTGATGTTGAAGCATGTTATGCATCGAAAGGGGACAGCATGAACACAGAAATTCAATCTCTTGGAAAAGCATCAATACCTTCTCCTCTTGCTGAAAAATATAAAAACAGCAGTGAAGCTTTTGTATCCGATTCTGACAGAATAGTTTACGAATCCAACCTAAAAACAATTATTGAAAAAAAAGACTGCTCAGAAATAATATCATTTGAAAAAGCCGGACCAAGAAAAGAGATATATTTTGATCCTTCAAAAGTTAAGGCAGCAATAGTAACTTGCGGAGGCATATGTCCTGGACTCAATGATGTAATCCGTTCTATTGTAATGGAATCATTCTACGGATACGGAATTAAAAACATTTTCGGCATTCAGTACGGCTATGTCGGACTTCTTCCGTCAAAAGGTTACGAACTTATTCAACTGCATCCCAAAATGGTTGATACCATACATACATCCGGCGGAACAATTCTTGGTTCATCACGAGGCGGAACCGACGACATGGATGCAATTGTTGATTCCCTCGAACGTCTCAACATCAACATACTTTATACCATCGGCGGCGACGGAACACTCAGAGCAAGCCAGAAAATCGCAGACATCGCAACAAAACGCAACCTAAAGATTGCAGTAATCGGGATTCCTAAAACCATCGACAATGATATCAATTTTGTTTCAAAGACATTCGGATTTGAAACAGCTTTTTCGGAAGCCAGCAGAATTCTTACTCTTGCTCACATTGAATCAAAAGGAGCGCCAAACGGCATAGGTCTTGTCAAAGTTATGGGAAGACATTCAGGATACATAGCTGCCAACGCCGCTCTCGCTACAAATGTTGTAAATTTCGTTCTCATACCCGAAGTCCCGTTTGACCTTGACGGCAAAAACGGATTTCTTCACCATCTTGAACAGCGCATTCTCAAAAGTGCTCACGCTGTAATATGCGTTGCAGAAGGCGCCGGTCAGGAATTTGTCGCAAATGAAAGCGTAGAACGCGACGCATCAGGAAACCTTAAACTTGCGGATATTGGAGTCCTTCTCCGTGACAGAATAAACGATCATTTTCAATCAAGAGGAATAGAAGCAAACACTAAGTATATAGATCCAAGCTATATTGTCAGAAGCATTCCGGCAAACCCTAACGATTCTCTTTATTGTGCTCAGCTTGGGCAATACGCGGTTCATGCCGCAATGGCTGGTAAAACAAACATGCTTGTCGGTTCATGGAGATACGATTATACGCATCTACCGACATCATTAGCTACAGAGAAAAGAAAACAGGTAGATTCTAATTCACGGTACTGGTATTCTGTTCTTCAGGCAACCGGCCAGCCGCCTGTGATGAAGAACTAATTAAAACCGTGTTTCATTTTTGATGTTAAAACTGATGTCAGCGCCTGCATAAGTAAAGGTGTCTTCCGTTATATCAAACTGCAGAACAGAAGATTTGCCGTAACGCCATCGGAAAGCATAGGTGTTGCAGACAGTTGGATAATCAAGGCGTTTAACGCCGGTATCCAATATACTCGTATGAACATATAACTGAATTACAACTGCCGTATTTTCACTTATTGCATATCCGCCGCCTATGCAAAAACTCGTAATGTATTTTTTGCTTTGCTCAAGTTCATCGTCTAAAGAGCCGGAACCGAAAAATTTAACGAAAGCCGCTGAAGTAAACAAATACATTTTCTCTTTTCTGAAATCAGCACCTGCCGATAATCCCAGATCAAATGTATTTGAATTAATAAAGTCTTTGCTTCCAATTGAAGGTTTAACCGCGGTAGAGAAATAAACACCCGATTGATCCGCAATAAAACTCTTTTTAATAAAAAAAGACGGATCAGATAAACCTAAACGGCTCTTTGTTAAACTGAGTGTTTTTCCTTTATTTTCATACTGTATATCTATTTTATTCCGAGCCACATTTTCCCGCCCGCCGTTTGGAAGCCCTTTCCCGAAAATCGGCAATGAGTGAAAGTTTTCGATTGGGCTATCCAAAAAACCGCTCCAATGACGGATCAATGATATTGAAGCAGATAATTCAATGTCATATATAATTTTTTCAAAATAGAATAAAGACATACAGCTGGTCTCAACATCAATTACTGCATTCTTACCATTGTTTTTAAAATATACAGGATCAAAAATAGTATTGGATTCAGAAACAGAAACAGAAAACATTCTTTTTGAATAAAATGATTCCGAAGAGAATTGAGGTATAAGAAGATGAGGAAGATAGGAAATAAAATTATTTTTTGTATCTGCCGGCTGAAGCAGATCAGAAGAATAGAGATTAAAGCTGATTAGCAAAGAAGCAAGAGCTCGAAGTAAGTTATTCATACAGTTTCCGAAGCGGAAGCCTTTTAAGCTTCCGCATTTAATCTGGATTACAATTCTGTCACATCTTCAAAAGTTTCAGAGGAAGAATCATTATCAGATCCTGTTTCAGCATAATCTACCTCAGTATCATATGACATTTTCTCATCTTTTGGTGCATCCGGTTTATTCTCATAAGAATCAGTTCCAAGCTTATCAGCGTGTTCTTTCTGAGATATTTCTGCCAGAGCCTGTTCTTTCCATTTAGCGGCTACGGTAAAATATTTTCCGTTTCTATACTGTTCCATGTATCTGTCATAATCTTTTACAGCCGAAAGATACGATTTCATTGAAAAATATGAATGACCGCGTTTGATAAGAGAATCTTCATCTTTATGATAATATGAATTACTAAGTGCTTTCGTAAAAAATATTACTGCATTTTTATAATTACCGAGAGCATAATATCCTTCACCTGCCCAATAATATGAGTTCTCAGAAAGTTTTGATTGAGGAAAATTTTCTATAAGCCGACGTGATGCCGCAACCGATGAAGAGTATTTACCGCTTCGGAAATAAGAAAGTGAACAGTCGTAGAGTTGTGTGATATAAGCCTTTCTTACATCCTGAGCATATGGTGAAAACTCGCCTTTGAATTTCAAAAAGACATCATATAACTCAAAAGCTTCTTCATACTTGCCGAGCCTTATCAATGTACGAGCCTTACCAAGTACAGCTTCCTCATTTTCTGAATTTTCACCTAATGCCAGATTAAACGAATCAAGCGATTTACTCATGTTGCTCTTTTTGAGGCTGTCATATCCTATTTCGGAATATATTCTTGCCCGAAGCTCCTTTTCGGAAGTTTCATTGAGTATAGAATAAAGCTGATTCAATCCTTCATCCGTCCTGTTCTGACGCAGTTTCAAAACCGCGATTCTTGAAATAATATCATTTCTCAAACCGGCAGAATCGACACGCTTGGGATATGTCTTTATCAGATAATTATAATTGATATATGCGAGACGATAAAGACCTATCTTTTCATACAACTCGCTTATGGAGAGATATGATTTAAAAGAATATGAACTCTTGGGATACTGCGCCATTATTTTAACGTGCATATCAATGGCTTTATTATACGAAGTACGGTCGCATCTTTGCGCAACAATTACAGCTTCCCTGTATATTTTTCCGGCTTCAATCTCGGGCTTAATTTTGTATTCATATACAGCGAATCCTCCGATTCCGAGAATTACCAAAAACGCGCCGATGATAAGAGTTTTTATGTTCATTTTCCGCCTCATTTTCCTTTTGCTTTCTTAATGCAGTAATCCTGCCAAAACGCTGCCTGCTTAGGCATGCTTGCTTTAACAGATTTATTTATAAAATATTTAAGTGCCTTATAATATTCTTTCTTCTCCACGTAGCAACGACCGATGTAAAAAAGAGCCTTTGCGCTTTCGGGATTATTCGATGACGACAATAGGGATAAATGCTTTATAGCTTCATTATATCTTTTTTTATAAAAATAATTTTTAAGTATCAAATCAACAGAATCAGAAGAGTAATCAATATCATTACTCCGCTTATCCTCTTTTTTCTTTTTAACAGGTAGTTTGACGTCGCCTAAATCTTTTTTCTTGTCAATATCTTCTATTACAATCTCTTCTTCTTTTTGAATTGAGCTCAGCTTCATGAACATTACCGGAACAGATGTTACATTCACACCCTTCTGAAAACGAACCTTATCATTTTTTAAATAGTCTTCGGGAACAATTGCATAATAATATCTGCCCTGTGACTCAGGTTTATCATTGTAGGTTTGAGTTGTTATATCAACGGCAGCAATTAATGTACCGGAAGATAAATCTTCTTTTGTTTTCGGGGAAGATGTAAGTCTGAAAATCGAATAATTAGCAAGACCTTCGCTTCCGCGTATTTTCCAAGTCAGTCTTATCGCAGAAGCACTGTCATTTCTAACAGCACTTATAGAATGAATCGAATAATTCAAATCAGATGAATCATTTTTAATATCCACAGGAATCGATGTAACATTAACACCGTTCTGCAGAACAAATTTCTTGTCTGAGTAATAATTCTCAGGAACAAGCGCGTAATAATATGTTCCGGTAGGAAGGTTGAAATCCTTATAATAATTCCGTCTGAGGTCAAAAGCATCTACAAGCGAAGCATTCAGCAAATCGCTTTTATTGTTAATCAAAACATCACTTCTGAAAAGCAGGTGATCCTTATAATCAGTACCCGAATACTTCCAAATGATGTTAACATCTGTTCCTTTTGATTCGGATTTCAACAAAAGAACCTGAACCGGATCTTCAGCAACTGGAACAGTTACCGGATCTACCGTATAATTATATTCCGCATAAAGTTCTTTATTAAGATTGCCCATTTTATTTCTGGACAATACTGCATAATAAAAAGTCCCTACACCGCTTCTTTTGTCATTAAATGCAGTTTCATAAGACGGTAGAGACGCAATATGTTCTGCAGAACCGAGCTTATCAGCTGATACAACAGGCTCCCTGCTCCTATAAATTTCATAACTGCCGTCAAAATTCTGAATATTCAGCCATGATATCTTCGCAGAACCTTTCTCATCTATAACTGCCTTAATTGATGAAACTACTACTGCATCATCATTGTTAAAAACTTTTATACCATGAGTGGTGAAGGACTCATCCGGCAATAGAGAAAAATCTTCTTTTCCGGAGTAATCATCAGTTGTTACCGCATAGAAAAATGTACCCGAAGTTGTATTTCTGTCAATAAACCGGTCACGGTCATTAAGTTCGGCGATTTTTTCCGATGAACGAACTTTCTCGGGAGTATTCAACGGCTCATTTGAACGATAAACAGTATATTTAACGCCGCCGAAATTCAAAGGAACCCAAGTCAATAAAACATTTTTGCCTTCAACTATTGATGCATTCAATTTATTAATTTTAGGAAGATTTCCCATTCTCGGACTTTTTCCGTCATCAATTATCAGCGGATTAGTAGTGTAATTTTCATTCGGGAAAAGTTCTATTTTTTTAGCAGCAGAAAGTTTTTTTGAAAGAACAACATAATAATACTGTCCCGGAGCAAGATTTCTATCTATAATAAAATTTTTGTCCGAAGATGAAATGATGCGCACTGACAAAGCATTCAGAGCATCAGACGTGTCATTAATGACTGAAGACGACCTTCCGACTATAAAAGTATCGCTCGAGCCTCTGCTCAAGTCCCACGAAATCCTAGCGCTGTCCGGCGAACCCGGAATTGGAGAAACAGTAATATTCAAAGCGGTATCAGCCGGAAATCCTACACTGTTGATAACAGCCTGTGACTCAACCGGTTTGATTTTTCTAGGTTCCGGATTTTCATCTACAAGAAATCCGGCATTAATCGCATAAAATGCGGTCAAAACGGCTACCGAGAGAATAATCTTCGTAATTTTAATCATTACTTATACCGCTATTATAAAGATACAATCGTCCTTTAATATTTTCGGCATCAGAAACAAAAAACTTCAATCGGCAGATAGAATATCATGATAATCAACGGCGGGTAAGAAAAAAAAGCACTGCAAGTTCAATTAAAGCGTAAAACAAACGCATAGAAGGCAAAAAGAGATCGGATGATCCGACAAAAGAGAAAATAAAAACGGCAATTGAAAATGGAATATGAATATCAAGAATAAAGGGAAATATCCTGAAGGCTCTTCTGTTTCCGAAAAAGAGAGCAACCGTCAGTGACCCAACAGCAGAAATAAGAATCATTGCAATCAAAAATACCAAAATCTTTGATATAAATGCCGTAAGAATAATCGAAAAAAGAATAATCTCCAGCATATAGAAAACCGGCACAAAAGGGATTAAATCGCTAAATTTTTTATCAAAAAATAATAATTTTCTGCTTAAATGCATCATCGCCATTTATACCGCCGATTAAATTCAAAACTTACGAGCTGTTTAATCAAGTATTTTTTCGGCCTCAGATTTAGCTTACTAAAAATATTTTGACAATTCACACCCCGTAAAAGCTTTCTGTATTATTATGCAAAAAAATATTTTAAACGCAGACGAAAACGACACAGGAATAAGACTCGATGTTTTCGCATTCACAAATCTGGGCGGAACCTATTCAAGAAGCTATCTGCAGAAGCTGATTGACGATGGGTTCTTCAACCTTAACGGAAAACCTGCAAAAAGAAGCTCCAAACTGAAAGCCTGTGACGAAATCTCATTTTCAATACCGGAACCCCAAAAGGTTTCTCTTGAAGCTGAAGATATACCTATTGAAATCATCTACGAAGATTCATCGATTGCTGTCATAAATAAACCATACGGCATGACGGTACATGCAGGAGCCGGCAGAAACTCTGGCACTCTTGTTAACGCCCTGCTTTACAAAATAAAAGATCTCTCCGGAATAGGAGGAGAAGAAAGACCCGGCATTGTGCATAGACTTGATAAAGATACAGCCGGAATTCTGGTTGTTGCAAAAAATGATATATCACACAGAAATCTTTCAAAAGACTTCGCTGAGCGCAAAATTTACAAGGAATATGCCGCAATTGTGCAAGGTATAGTATATCCGCAGAACGGCACAATAGAAGAGAAAATAGGAAGACATCCGGTTAATAGAAAAAAAATGGCTGTCACTTCTTCAGGAAGGGAATCTATAACTGAATATTCGACATTGAAAAATTTCAAAACACAGGCAGGCAACTATACTCTGATTAAGATAATCCTTCACACCGGCCGCACGCATCAGATACGAGTGCACATGGCGCATAAAAACAATCCGATTATAGGCGACCCTCTTTACTCAAAAAACACAAAACAGCTGAATACTCCTCTCATGCTGTCTTCGGTAAAACTATCATTTAATCATCCCGAAACCGGAAAACCAATGACTTTCGAAATTACCTATCCCGATCATATGGCTAAATTCTTAAAAAAAATCGAGAAGATTCCGCCGAGATGAAAGTTTATATTTCTAAAAACGAAGACGAATCGCGTCAAATCGCTTTTGATATGGGGAAGAACGCAAAACCAGGAGAAGTCTACTCTGTTACAGGAACACTGGGTGCGGGAAAAACTCTCATGGCAAAGGAATTTGCCCGCGGTCTCGGAATTTTTGAAGATATCACATCTCCGACTTTCACAATACTTGAAGAATACCAGGGAAAGATTCCGTTTTATCATTTTGACCTTTACAGAATCGAGTCTACGGAAGAAATTGAATTGATGGGTTTTGAAGATTATTTCTATGGAAACGGAGTTTCATGGATAGAATGGGCAGAAAAATGCGGATCTTTAATGCCCGAGAATCATATTTCCGTCACGATAGAAATCATCAGTGATGAAGAAAGGAGAATTACACTTGAATACCCTTTTGATTGACACATCCACAGATTTCCAGATATGCGTGGTAAAAACAAATAGTAATATTTTTAATGAGGTCATCGATGCAGGCAATAAACATTCTTCGATGTTTATTTCTTCAATTGACACTATTTTTAAAAAAGCGCAGGTAAGCAATAAAGAAATCAACAGATTGATTTGCGGAACAGGTCCCGGTTCGTTTACCGGTATAAGAATCGCCGTTTCGACTGCAAGGATGCTTTCTCAGATTTTGAATATACCTGTTATGGGAATTCCTTCACAGATGATTTTTTCAATGCTTTCATCCGAAGAAGGCGAAACAGTATTAAGCGCGTTTGACGCAAAGAAGAACAGAATTTTCGCAGCCTGTTACAAAAAAACAAATTCAATGCCGGTGGAAATTATAAAACCCGGCGATTATTTTCCTGAAGAGATACAGAATATGTTTGCTGACAAAAATATTTCTACGACAGGAACCGGAGCCTTGAAATATAAAGAAATAATCGGCGGAAATTATAAAGAATTTAATCCGGTGCATTTTGATGATTTGTTCAAGTATGCCGAAAATAAAAGTGAAGAATTTTCTTCATGGGAAAATCTTCTTCCCTTTTATGCGCGAAAATCCGACGCAGAAGTACTTAAAAATTCAAAATGAATTATCTTCCTTCAGCCTGTCGCTGTTTCATCTGAAGAATAAGCTTTTTCTTGTACTCAAGCTCCATCGGTTCAAGAATATCATATAAATGCTTCATTTGATCTTTTCTCGAACTATTGCCGACAAAACACATACCTAAAATGAGATTCTTTTCGTCATCGGTTCCGGTAAAACGAATTTCAGCATAAATCGTAATAGGCGCCTGCAGTTTAAAAACAATATCAAAAACAAAACCGCGCGATTTTATCAGATAACGCTTGAGTTCATCATTATCTATCAAAAGCTTTAATCCGCCGCGGCTGATATCAGTTATACGCTGTTTTTGAGAAAGAAGAACAGTGTTTGCCTCGCGAATTCGTTCAACCAGGCGGAAAGAATCCTCCTTCATCGAAAAAACATCATCCAAATCATATTTTTTTGTCTTCGAATACATTCTTATATAAGCAAACGGAATTACAGATTCGGAATCAGAAATATAGACTATCGGAATCATCGCTACAGATATATATCCCTTTTCTTTCAGCTTCGCGATGTAATGATCGGATTTTTCGCGCAAAATTTCTCTGAAATCAAGAAAACCTTCAATCGGAGGAGAAAATGTAGAAGAATCATTGAGATCAGATATTAGTACTGATGAATTTGTTTTCTTAATCGAAAGAAGAATTTCATCTTCTGTATCAAAGTATCCAATCTCATAGAAATCGGTGCTTGAGCGCTTACTTGATTCGAACTGATCAAGTATAACCTTAATGCTCGTTGGAAGGGTATATGTGTTTAAATCTATAGAATACTTCGAAAATCTGAAGTTTGAAGCAACAACATCGTCTTCATTGACCTTAAACCGTAAATCCGATCTTCCGGTAGTTGCAATACGACCGCCGTGAACGGAACATTTGAAATAACCGTCGCTTTTTTTTTCTAATATCTTAAGATCTGCTTCAAAATATTTTTCAAGAAGTGCCGAAACAACAATAATACCTTCAGCATTCGGGATATAAGTTTCATCGGTAACAACCATGATTGTATGATCGGAATCATTAAACTCGTTGAAATGAATTTCGCGCGCATCAAGATCAAATTTAATTTTAATAGATTTCTGGTTAAATTTAACCTTTAATATGGAGTATATCTGCTCCTTATTGGTTATCTCACTGAAAAATCTCTGCTTGCGCTCTTTGTATGTATACACAAAAATCTCCGAATATTAGATTCCCCTTTTATTTTCGGAAGAAAGAAAGACTACCTTTAGAAACAAGATAAGAAGATGAGGAGTAAGGAAAAAAAAAGACTGCCCGAAAGCAGCCTTTTAAAAAAAGATAAAACGAATTACTTCTTTTTAACAGCTTTTTTAACAACTTTCTTGCTGTTTTTCTTAGCTGCTGCTTCTTTTGCTTTTGCATCTTTGATTTTTTCTGCAAGAACTTTGAGAGTTTTCTGATCAGCTGCGATCTGATCCTTAGCTTTCTTGATTTTGTCTTTGCATTTTTTGTCATCTGCAAGAAGCTGTTTGAGAGATTTCTCCGCCATTTTTAACTCCTCTAATTGATTAATACATTCTTCTATAATAATCAAGTTTAATTATCAAGCTTTTTTTTATATAATCACATAAAAAGTGCTTTAATAATGTTATGCAAGTTAAAAAACTGGTATTTGAAATCATTCAAACAATATTTTTATCTATTGCCGAATCTAATCGATCAAAATATATTTCTCTTATTGAATCATTATCAAAAAATAAATTTGCGCGGAAGAAAAAAATGAAACAGATACCAGTTGTAGTCATAATAGGAAGAAGAAACGTTGGAAAATCAACGCTGTTCAATTCACTTATCAAGAAAAAACACGCGATCGTTGATGATCTTCCGGGTCTCACACGCGACATTTTGAATTTCAAAGTCAATCATCCTAAGTGTTCATTCATTTTATCTGATACTCCGGGGCTTGATCTGCCGAAAGATTCTGAATTATCTTCAAAAATCATTTCAAATGCAGAAAATCATCTTGAAAATGCTGATTTAATAGTTTTTCTTCTTGAAAATCCTTCGGTTGAAAAATTTGATCACACGCTTATTTCAAAAATCAGAAAACTTTCCAAGCCGATGATTGTCGCAGTAAACAAAATGGATTCATCGGACGAGTTGAGAAACATGTCAAACTTCTACGAGCTTGGAGTAAATGACATTCTTCCGATTTCAGCGAAGAGCAACTTCAACATTCCGATGCTTCTTGACAAGATTGCTGATCTTCTTCCGCATTCACCGAAAAGTATCGGTGAGCCTGATCTCAAAATATCACTTGTCGGAAAACCAAATGCAGGTAAATCGACGCTTCTAAACGCTTTTATGGGCTGTGAAAGATCAATAGTTTCGGAAATACCGGGAACAACACGCGATTCGGTTAATGATTCTTTCAGATTTGAAGAAAAAACCATCGAAATAATCGATACTGCAGGAATAAGACGCAAGAAAAGAATTAAGGAAGATGTCGAATACTATTCTTTGAACCGTTCTCTTCAGTCTATCAGAGACTCTGATGTTGTAGTTCATCTGATTGACGCTGCGCAGGGTCTGACTGAAGCAGATAAAAAAATCGCCGATCAGATACTTGAAGTAAACAAACCTCTTATAATTGCCGTAAACAAATGGGATGCTGTAACAAAAACAGATAAAACTTTTGAAGAATTCAAGGAATATCTTCTCTTTAAGTTTTACAGAACAGCAGACTTCCCTATCATCGCTATATCTGCAAAAGAGAAAACAAGAATTCACAAGCTTTTGAAAACAGCGATTGAAATGAAAGAGAAAGCTTCCAAGCGAATAGGAACTGCTAAACTTAACAAAGCGCTTGAAGAAATTCAAAGAGAACACAAACTGCCTTCACTCGGCAGTGATATAAAAATTTACTACGCGACTCAGGTCGATACGATTCCGCCTCAGTTTAAACTTTTCGTTAACAATGAGAAAAATTTCCGGTCTGATGCTGTCCGCTTTTTACAGAAAGAATTTCAGAAACTTCTTGGAATTCACGGCATTCCGATAGTCATTAAACTCGAAGGAAAAGACAGAAAACGCAAAGAAGCGGCAGCGGCTGAAAATAAAAGCAGAGTTAAGCCGAAACCAAAAACTAAAACTGAAAAGAATAAAATCGCGCAGGCAAATAAATATCCGAAGAAAAGAGATTCTAAAAAAACGAAGGAAAATGCAGGGCGCAGAGGAAGAAACAGAAACGGAAGGGGTTAAAAAACCTCTATCCGTTCATCAAATGAGCGCGCGATTGTGGCAGTATCGGCAAAATCGAGCTCGCCGCCTACAGGAAGTCCGCGCGAGATGCGCATCACGCGGATATTCATCTCTTTAAGTTTATGCGTCAGATAGAGAGAAGTAGCATCGCCCTCAAGAGTCGGATTGGTAGCAAGAATAACCTCTCTCACCTTGCCTGATTTGCATTTATCATAAAGCTCATTGATTCTCAAGTCATCCGGACCTATTCCGTCAAGCGGGGAAATTACACCCTTCAAAACATGATAGACCCCTTTGAAGATGCGTGTCTTTTCAATAGTCAGAATATCCTTTTCATCCTCAACTACACAAATCAGAGAAGAATCCCTTGCAGGGTCGGAACATATCGAACATATTTCCGAGTCGGATATTCCGCCGCAGACCGAACACTCACGGATTTTTTCTTTTATATCTATGAGTGCGGAAGCGAATCTTTTTACATCCGAATCCTTCAGTTTGAGAATATAAAAAGCAGCACGCGAAGCACTCTTCTGCCCCATACCGGGTATTTTAGAAAACTCATTGATGAGAGCTTCGAGATACTTTGAAACCATTAGAACAATCCGTCCATTCCTGGGATCTTGAGTCCGCCGGTAAGTTCTTTCATCTTTGCGGCGCTTGCATCTTTGTTGGATTTAGCTGCTTTATTAAAAGCATGGGTGATAGCTTTTTCAATCTGCCTTTTGTCGGCAGTTTTTAAAACATCTTCGTCAATCTTAACAGAAACAATTTCAAACTCGCCGTTAACAGTAATCGACGCCAATCCGTCATCGCTGATGCCGACCGATTCCATCTTTTTTAAAGTTTTCTGGATCTTGCGGATCTCGCTTTGCATTTTCATTAAATTTCCGAGTTCACCGAACATACTACTCTCCGATATTTTTATTCATATTATTTTTCTTTTGAGGCTCAACTATCTTACCCTGAAAAAAATTCACAACCTTTTCAACTGCCGGATGAGGCTTTTCCTCAACTCCGAAATCTACTGCAGTACGCACATCTTCCTGCGGCAGAGGCGCGTCATCATCTATGCTTTCATTTTCATCGGCAATTCTAACTGAAAAACTCTTTGCAGCAAACCAGTCCTTTATGAAAGCGATGTCATGAGCGTCAAGAATCTTTCCGTCATTGATTCTCGAAAAAACAACGGTTGAAGAATTGATTTCGGCATTATAACCGGCTTTTATTTTCTGATAAAGATAGAGCTTGATCTTGCGGGATTCTTCAAAAAAAGAGTTTAGAATACCGTCGGTAGGAATTTCAGTTTTTTTTTGAGGCTGGACAGCTTGCGGACTTACTCTTGCCGGAGCTTCAACATTCGCCTGCTGAAGCGTTTTTTTTTCAACAGCCGGGGCACTTGACGGCGAAGCCGATGGCGATGATTCAAGCTTTTTGATTATATCAGCAAGTGAAGGTCGTGAACGCAGTTCAATCATATCAAGCAGACCCATTTCAATGCTCAAACGCTCGTTTTCAATTCCCTTAATCTCAAAATAAGTGCTGGTTAGAATCTTGAAAAAGGCTGATAATTCCTCATCAGAAAATTCGTCCGAAAACTTTTTAAGCTCTTCGGCTTCTTCTTTGGAAAAAGACGAAGCATTATAAAGATAAATTCCGCTTTTAAGCAGACGGACACAGCGTATAACTTCGGCAAAACCCGAAAGATACAATTGAAGATTCGCGCCGCTTTCAGCAATTGAATCAATCTCTTTCATCAGAGCTTCTTTTGACAATGAAGCAAGAGCAGAAAGAAGCCTCGAATAACTCGAAAAAGGAACGATACCCAGAGATTCAAGAGCATTAGCTTCAGTAATTTTGCCGTCAGAAAAAGAAATAGCCTGCTCAAGCAGTGACTGCGCATCACGCATAGAACCACCGCTTGCACGCGCGATAGGAAATATCGCAGAAGGTTCATAATCGATCTTATCTGCAGAAAGAATTTTTTTGAGGTGATCTGCAATCGCTTCAACCGGAATCTTCTTAAAATTATACTTCTGGCATCTGGATAAAATCGTATCAGGAACTTTATGAATTTCTGTAGTTGCGAAAATAAAAATTACATGAGGAGGCGGTTCTTCAAGCGTCTTCAGAAGGGCGTTAAAAGCCCCTGTAGAGAGCATGTGAACCTCATCAATGATATATATCTTATACTTGGACTTAACGGGAGCAAAATTGACCTTTTCGCGTAAATCGCGGATATTATCGACACTGGTATTGCTCGCACCGTCAATTTCATAAACATCGAATGCAGTGCCGTTTTTAATTTCAACGCAGTTCTCACAGACACCGCAGGGATCAGGAGTCGGACCTTCAACACAATTGAGCGACTTGGCTAGAATTCTCGCAACGGTAGTCTTCCCTACTCCGCGCGGACCGGTAAAAATATAGGCATGGGACACCCTGCCCGAAGAAATGGAATTGCGGATAGTCTTCAGAACATGATCCTGAAAAACTACTTCATTAAAATTTTGCGGACGCCACCGCCGGGCAATAACCTGATAGGACATTTTTACCTCATCAGAAAGATAAGAAACAAGAGATGATGGTCAAGCAGATTTTAGGAGAAAAGGATAACTGAATTTGCGGATACGATTTCAATATTATCTATCATATATCGTTTAACTTCAGTCTTTTTCAAAAACAATAGCAAGAAATGATCCTGTTAACAAATCAATTAATCAAATCCACTAATCCCACCACAATGACAAACTTTTATTGAGTAGAACATCCTCTTTTAAATTATCCATTGTTCCGTAGTTTTGATCTACTGCATCCGGACAAAAATCATAAACTTCTTTTAAAAAAGAATTGATATCATCCGGAACTGACTTAAATTCCATATATACATAATCAGCATAAACACCGAAAACTGTAATTCCATAACGCTTATTCCATGACTCAAGTTTAGATATAATATCATCATTAGTAAAGTCATAATTCGGTGCCGAAACATTCATCAATTTTAGAATCTGAAACTGATCGGTTTCCTTAACAATCATAACTCTATATGTATGATCAAATTTATCATTCTTTAGAAGTTCAATAATCAATTCGCCGAGAAAAAGATAATAGCCTTCTTTTAATAACATTGATTGATTACGCTTAACAATATCCCATGCTTTGTCAGCCGGTAGAACAAAGCTAATACCGTTTAAAGTGATACTGCTTCCATCATCTGAAAGAGCAAAAGCCTTTTCTGGATTACCGATATTATTCTCAACAAGAAATGAAATTACTGTCTGGTTAAGATCTAATTTTGTTATTAGATCATTTTGTTTGCTTTTATTGCATGAAACCAAAAGCAATAATGCGATGATCATCAGCTTACTCACAGATATGATCTCCTATAATTGATAGTTTATAATAGCATTACGAAAAATAGAGTATTATTTCAAGTAAATAATATTTTATAAATCAAGAAGGATCTTTACTTTGAATGTTATCCCGGATTTTCGGATACATTCCCTTAAGCAAATGTATACAGATATTTATATCGAGAAAGAATATCACAAAGATTTCATTTTAGAATCGCTTTTTATGTCAAGTGATGGAATTTTAAAAAAGTCATCATCGATAGAACCGAAAAGATCAAAATAATTATCAGGATAATCCTCCCTAAAAACCTTCTTTAAACTTTTTCCAACCCATTTAGAGATTGAATTATTCTCCATGCTCGCTGCTATTTTAATTTTCTGCATAGTTTCATTGTCGATGTATAATGAAAACAAAACTCTGTTATCATCGTCTTTCTGATGAGTAATTAAACACAAATCTAACGCTTTATAATTATCGAGCTATTCTTGCTTTTATTATCCAACCGTGATATATTGTATCTGAAAAGGAGGCGATTATGAAACGGAATATGGGCATTATCGACAGAACGATTCGAATTTTGCTTGCAGCAGCGGTTGCAGTTTTTTATTTTACCGGTCAGCTGACCGGCATAGCGGCGATTGTGCTTGGCGCTATCGCGGTAATATTTATTCCGACAAGCCTCGTCGGCTTTTGTCCGCTGTATTATCCTCTCGGAATTTCAACCTGCAAAAAAGGATAATTGACGCGGATATTTCTTAATGCTTCAAAAACTAATACGGCCATAGCAAGTAAATACTGAGCTATAAGGCAGTACTTACTTGCTATACAAATACTCTTACCGGACATAAACTGAAAGACGTTTCTCCTTTAAGCAGATTCCTCGAAATCTCCTGTTCTATTAAGAAATTTCAATAAAATTATTAATTCATTTCTTTTGCGGAAAAAATCGTTATATTGTTCATAGAGCCTATGAATAGAACTATACGGTCATATTTATAGGAGGTGATTCATATGAAGAAAAAGAACGGCGGCTTTTTAAATAATCTAAAACAAAAATGGAACGATTATTTGAAACGTCTGGGAAAATCCAATAAGGAATTATTCGGCAATGCTCACTAAAGCTGCTGCAACCTAAACAGAAACGAACCTTACAGGCATAAGCATCAATAATGTTCCTTATCGGTTTGAAAAAGCAAGCAGCTGACTACAGACAGGTGGATAGCATCTACTGAATCATCAATTATTTTTTTTTTTAAAATGAATTTCGGGCGTCACATTCAGGGCTTTGCCAATTCTTCTCAAGAATGCAAGCGACACATTATTATAGCTTCCGGATTCAAGTCTTGCAATCGCAGGCTGGGATGTTCCGGCAAGTTCCGCTAACTGCTTTTGAGTTAAAGAAGCTTTTGTTCTCAACTTGATTATTTCTCTTGCAAGCTCAAATTCCTCTTTAAGAAGATCATATTCTTTCTTAAATTCATCATTCTTCATTTGATTCTTTAGGAGTGATGCAGAATTTATAGTTTTTGGTTTTGGCATATAGTTAGTCCTCAAATAATAATTTAATCTTTTCTGCTTTTTCAATTTCTCTTTTGTCTAATTTATCAGTTTTCTTTATGTAACCAGATGTGATGACATAAATTGTTCCTTTCCAATGAAAATAAAACAATCGGCAGATATCTGAACCAAGCTTGATCCGCAATTCGTAAATTTTATGCGCTGATTTGATTTTTTTTGAATGCGGTTCGGGTAAAGAATATCCGAACTCACACAATAAATTAATAGTTCTTTGAATCTTTGCCTGAAACTTAACGGGTAGAGCCAGAATAAAATCTGAAACTTCTGATGTTAATTCGACTTGAAAATTCATAATCGCAATATATCATATATGGTATAAGTGTCAAGCAATTCATTTTGATGTGTTGTGCTGAAATCTGAAAGAATTTCTATAACCCAAGCTGTAAAGCTTTTTGTATTATTGGAGCAACAGTTTTCATGTTTATGCTATTATTTTTACAGTATTCTGAATTTATCCAATCTGATAATTTTTTCGTTCCTTTGCTTGAATTACAAGCGGAACAACATCTTGCAATATTATCGCGCGTTATTATTCTCTGATCATTAATTATATGTTCCCATGTAGCGGCATCTTTTCTGCTTTCTCCACGATGCACTTTCTCAGTCATCATTTTTTCGCAATATACACATTTTACATCGCGGCACATTATTTCATTCTCTAATTCTTCAGGAATATTCCAACGATTCATTTACCAAAATCCATCTTTACAGAATTATATTCTTTTTCTAAATAATCAACTCCGGTTTTATACGGATCATTCTGTTTTTTAAGAAATTCAATATTTACTGCATATTGCTCTGGATATTTTTTGAATTCTTCGGCCATTCTCTTAACTCCGGCAGGGCACAAATATGCAGGAGTATTACACCCCTTAACACCCAGAGAAGGAATTGATTCATCAAAAAGTTTTTCTGAAACTTCTATGTCAAATAATGTTTTTACAGCTTTGTTTGTTAATTGAATAAAAAACGGAATTCTTATTACTTTATAACCTAAACTCTTATAGATTTCTGTCTGTTTATAATCTTTTTCAATAATATCCGGTTTTGTGTAATGCGGTAAGCCGTCAACTTCAATAATTAGTTTTAATTTCTCACTTCTGTAATCCGGTCTGCTTCGATAGTCCTTACCATTGATTCTTCCAAGCATTCTATCGTGAATCCAGTCATCAACATCAGGAAAAATAACTTTGAGATAAATATCCAATCCGGTTCTATGAAAACCTGTGTCTTTATCTTTTCCGGCCTTTTCAGCCAGCTTTTCTGTTTCGCGTAAAAATCCCCATTTATTCATAATTACAGAACACTCTCATTATTTCAGGTATTATGAAAAACGTATACAACTACACGACGTTCGCCGAAGGCGAATCCGGCTTTAGCGAGAATACCGGATTTTGCGAAGCAAACCGAACCGAAAGGCTTACACACAGTTAAGACAAAAAGCATCTTTATGCTTAATAAGAGTCTTTTCTATCATCAATTGAAATTATAAAGATAATTTTCTCGCTATCATTTATTTCATAAAAGATCCTGTAATTACCAACTCGATATCTCCATGTTTCAGGTTTATAATCTTTTAATTTCTTAATATTCGGACCATAAAACGGATTTTCATGAATCTGCTTATAAACATATTCATGTAGTTTTGATTCAATTGTATTAAAAATCTTTTTGGGAAGAGCTTCCAAATCAGAAATGAATTGATCAGTTTCGAATATTTTAAATTTCGACAAATCGACCCCTCAGATTTTTTGCGTCTTTACTTCCTTTTTTTAATTTTGCGAGAAGTATTTTATTCTGAAAAATATCTTTCATTTCAAAATCATCAGAAAGCTCAATTTCATTAATATATTTGAGGGTTGCAGTTTCGATAAAATTTGATAGCGATCGATTTTCTAATTTAGCAAATTGATTAAATTTTTCAAGTGTAGCTTCGTCAATACGCATAGTAACCATTTTTGCCATATGTATAACCTCTTAATAATTTACAATGTAATACATATTATATCATGTGTCAATAGCTTTGCGGTTATGATTTAATGTAAGCAAATAGGCGAAGTTGTCTGGTACGCTGAAGAAGTTGTCGAATACTTCTAGTTTTGTGCAGAGCAGAGTATCGGTTTCGAACAAAATCCCGCCCTTTCTTTAGCCGAAGAGCAGGGAATACGGAGGCGTTTTTCAATATATTAATAAATATTAGTCATCTTCTTCACCAAATCTTGTACGTATTTGTTCTGCCTCCATTTCGTATGATTTTGCTATATTTTTCAATTCTGTCGCAAAGTTAATGAATCCTTCATTTTCAATTTCGTTAGCTTTTGTAGCCCAAACTTTTGCTAAATCTTCTTCTGGCTTTCCACTCGGATCAATTGAATGAACACCTCTTGAGTTTCTTACTTTTAAATAATAGCCTCTACGAATTTCAATATGTTCGAATGTATCAATAATATTTGCTACACCTTTATGGATCCAAAGACCTCCAGGATCGTTAGGGGAATAGAAAAGAACTTCGCCAACTTTTTGTAATGCTATATCTAAATGACCAGTTTCAATACAAATACTTTTTACCTTTTCAAACCAATCTAAGAGAATCTTTTCAGAGAATAATCCATCATCAAGAAAACCTGGAGGCCTTTTCCAATCGTTTAATAATTTCCATGCATTTGGGGCAATTCGTTTTATTTCATCGGAAGATATGCTTGGCTTAAAATCCTTGTTTTTTGACTTATATAAATTTTGGATAATTTTACAGAAAAATTCAGGTTCGGTTGAAAGCTTTCTTTCTAACACTTTTGGCTCTGCCTGATTATATCTATCAAGTAATGGCAAATATGCCCATTCGATCTTCACTAAATCATCCTGAAATAATTCTTTTTCATCTTGTAATAATTTTATAAATTCTATTACATTGTGAGAAAACATTTGATCAGGATTTTCCTCAGAATCTATAGCAGACCTTAATGCTTTTACTACTCTTTCTTTATCTATTTCTTTATAATTGAAATAATAACTATTTAAGCAATCAATTGCTGCGATTGGACGCCTTACTAATAAAAGTTTATCAACAGCATAATAAGCATTCACTTCAGTTTGAAAAGGTCTGACATGTACTTGTTTCCAATAATCATTTTCATTCTCACCTAACCATTCATGAAGAACTTGCCATATTTCCATTGAAAATGGAAGATATGAAAGGAAAGTGTTTCTTGACGATAAATCCCAATCATTTTCTTTATATGAATTGATCCAGTCTATTCCTTGGTTATGATACCTACTGCTAATATAATTACTTGTAAACCTTGAATATTCATCTCCTTTTTTATCTATATATCTTGGAAGTAAAATATTATCTATTTTTTCATTTCCAATAGCACCGAGTGACCAGCCTAAACGTGAAGAACTTCCTACTTTATCGATTAATTCAAGAAGAGCAGATTCTCCAAAGTCGTCTATTATTTTCTGTAATGATTTCTGTCGCCGTTGTTCGATTTCTTTATCTTGTTCTGACCAATCAGCATTCTTTTCATACAATTCAAAACCAGAATCAGTAAATAGGTATCTATAAGCAAACCTAGCATCCTTTGATTCTAGTTTTTCTGCTACATCCTTAATTTCTTTTATTTTTTCTGCCGGGAAAACCCACTTAGCATCCGAAAAACGACGGTGCTTGTTTGATAAAGCTCGTAGACTTTCCCAGATAGAAAGTTTCATCTCTTCTGGTAATGTAATAATATCATCAGATTTTAAATACTCCATAAAACCATGAAAAGAATCATCAGGTATACTTTCAAGATTTCCTATTAGTTCATTTCTACAGTTGGGATATTGTTTTGCCAATTCGACAATCAATCGAGCATAAGCATTGACTTGTTCCCAATATTCCTTTCCGCTTACTTTAATTTCCAAATCTGCAGGAATATACTCCCTCCATTTTGGCTTTTGAGAACCACTCGTTGTTTGATGATGATTAGGAAGTAACTGTATAAGAATATTCCATGTGATTTCTGGGAAAATCTTTGCTACTGTTTTCAAAGAAAGAATTCTTTTGTCAACAGTTGCCATAGTTTGCGGAAACCATGGAAGAAAAATAGTAATTAATGAATTTTTAGGCCGGTTAACCCAATTTCCACCTGGATCAATTACTACTAAATGGCAGAGTATTAATGCAACTCTTGATAAATATTCTGGATTCCAAGCTAAAGACTCAAGCGCCCATAGTAATCCAGTCATATAATTCCAGCCAGTTATACCATCTCCTTCTTGATGAAACAAAGAAATAAAGGGATTATCACTGTTTCTAATGCTATCTTCTACAACTGTTAAAAATGTCTCAGGAGCTGCTTCAGCTAGAATAGGTAATAAATCATTAAGACTTGCCCAAATTTTCCAGTCTTTATTTTTAAAGATATTCCGCACAGTTGAATCTACAATGATTTCTGCTTTTTGCCTTGTACAATTAATTAGTTTTTCTGATTGCATAGATAGTAATACTAGGGTTTCTGTCAATCCAGTTCTTAATTCCTCTGAATATTGTAGTTGTTTATCATAAAAACCTGCTGAAAATCGTTCTTCTTTTGGTAAATCGAACTTTGGATTAATTTCAGAAAGGACGCTCTCTATATAAATAATTATATTATCCAAATGTGAATTAAATATTGTTGATGTATTTTCTTCCCAAAAAGATTTTCTGTTATCTATCTTCCAAATACCATTATTGAAGAGAATTACACCATTTTTAACAGAATAATCTCTGATCTCCTGAATAATTCTATTGTAATTAATTCTTGTAAATTGTGTTATGACTTCCTTATCTGCTTCATTATTATCATTCCATTTTCCAATAAAAAGAAGCACATTAATCGTCTCATTATCAATTTTTGGTTCACTATATATTGGAATTTCTACTTTTGTCTTTTTTAGCGCCATATTCTTTTTTTCTAAAACAGGTTCAACCAATATTTCTTCGTCTGAAATTGAAATGTCATTTATTACTTGTATTCCGTTTAATTTAGACATAAAAAGATCGTTTTCGGAAAAGAGGTACTTCGCGATCTTCAATATTGCATCATCAAACCCATCTGTTTCTACTATATAAATATTTCGTTGCTCATTACTTTCTTTACCTAAACGCTGTTCATCTATCTTGCTTAAAATGTATTTAATATTTTCTGAAGGCTCATGATAAGATAACCAGTATATTGAGCCACAACCTGGTTCATTATATGCTCTTTCAAGAATATCCATTAATGATTTATCACGACCGCTATAACCTATAACTATCAAATCCTTTTGATATAATTGATTAACAAAAAACGATGAAAAATAATTGTTTTGAAATTCTAATTCTTTCGAAGTATTCTTTAACCTCGAATATCTATAGTCACCATGCAATGCAATACATTGAAAAAATTTTTTATGCATAGGCAATGCTATTTGGTCTGCTGATTCAGATGTTATTTCTCGGCATTCAATGTTAGCGGATTGACTCGCTTTCATTATAAGTCTATCAAAATTTGTTGTTAAAATTGTTTTTGTTAATCCGTATTCTATTAGAAGACATAAAACTCTATAACCGTTACTTGGCTCTTTATCAATAAAAGTGTTCTCAAAAAAAGCTCTGCGTGAACCTTCATCAACGAGACAGCTTTCTGCATAATGCGCGTATTCTTCAATGCTCTTATTCGGTGGATTTGTTTTCTGTTCATCAAGCCATTTTTGAATATGTTCAGAAGTTAAGAATTCGTTGGGTTTCTCAATATTTTCAGAAATATATATTTCCCTTTTCCACATCTCAATTAATTCTTCTGCAGTTGGTATATTAGATTCCTGAGAAGCACCTGCTCCAAGGAGGAAGAGATAATCAATTTGATTTTTTGTTTTTATAAGCCGCAAAAACTGCCCAAATGTTAGATTCTTCAAACCTTAACCTTCATCTTTTTACAAACTTGATTTGTTTCCAAATAAATCCAATCTCTAAATCATTCCTTAAGCCCGACATGGACGGCAGGCGTCTTAGGGGCAGGTAACATATTTATCAAAAATTAAACGCTTTAAAAACAATGCTGTGCTCTGCTTTGCACATAACTACATGTATACCAAATACGTAAAACATCACGATTTGGAATGATATACACATTCCGTATATCATTCCAAATTCAAATAATACACGCAATTTGAATATGATCAAAAAGGTTTCCGCCTTTCATTCCCATCCTTTCAGCCATATTCGCAGACACGGAAACAATTGCGCCCGACAAATCCATAGAATATCTCAGACACATGATCATTAAAATCTTAATACAAAAGTTTCTCAGGTATGTCAAACCCAAAATAAATCATATGACATACAAAGAGCTACATGCCCTCACCCAGCCTCCGGCTCGCCCTCTCCCTGAATGAAACACATACTGGCGAAGCCAATAAAGATAGTCCATCCCGGGAGAGGGCTTTCTCTCATTTATCTTAATGCTTCAGCAAAAGAAGAATGAGAGAAGAAAGTTAAAAGTTTGCCGAAGGCAAACTTACATTGATCGTCGCGCAGGGTTCTGTCTGAGCTGAATCCGCTGAAAGCGGTTCGGCGAGTTCTGCGCGACAAGAGCCGCGCGGCGATTGAGCGACGTACTTTTCTTTCGCCGATTTCTTTTGTTACGTAGACAAAAGAAATCGGCAAAACCAGGTAAAGGGTGCGGCGCACCCTTTGAAGTACGTCCGACTCTCGGACAAACCGGATTACAAAGGCGCCAGCCTTTACCAACAAGTCCGGTGTCCGGACAATCTATAAAATATTTCTTGACCAAAATCACTCTAAAAAATAGTCTAAATGGTCGGATTAATTCGTAAACGGCGGTTGCTATGATTGATAAAGAAAGTAAAATCAAAGAAAAAAAGAAGCTTATTCTTGAAGCTCTCAAAAACTGCCTAATGAAAGATGTCTATTCAAATATTACCGTTCAACAGGTGGCAACCGAAGCCGGATTCTCAAAAGGCGGACTTCTTCACTACTACAATTCAAAAGAAGAAATGTATGCCGATCTCATCAAAGAACTATTTGAAGAAATTAAACATGAGCACGAAAGACTTTTGCGCGGCGAAATTCAAAGCAAGGTTAAAGTTTCTCTTTCTGCCCTTTACGGAATTGAAAAGTTCTTCATCGACAAAAAAACTACAAGAATATTTATAAACATTATCCTTTATGCGTACGAAAACGAAAAAATAATGAAAGAGATTCAGAAGTTCGTCAGAGAAAACTTAGATCTCTATAGAAATATCATAAAGGATTCGCGCAAGGAAATACCAGCCAGAAGAAAAAATGACATGAGTCCTGAAGTTCTTGCCAGAATAGCGCAGATAATAGTAATCTCAGCCGGACTGATTGAATCGATTGATCCGATTGATTTCGATCACACAAATCTTGTTCAATACGTTATAGCGATGATGAAAGGCTGATGCCCTCAGCCATCCTCGGAGATAATACTGTAATCACCGAATCCTTGTTAAGACACTCAATAAATACCATTACTTTGCCTTCTGCCCCGAAATTCAGTTCATCTTTAAAGAATCACGCGGATATCCAGATGTGCCAGATTGAAGATCACTTCTTCATTCATCCTCTATTTGATTCATCAACAGCCGGTAAAATACGAAATTACACAGAAGTGATAGTATGCAGTAAACCTATATCGGAAGAGTATCCGTCCGATGCTTCATACAACGCCTGCTATACGGGCAAATATCTTATCCATAATCTGAATTATACCGCACCGGAAATAATCGATTTCTGCAAACTCAAAAACATTCCGTCAATACACATCAATCAGGGATACGCCCGCTGTTCGATATTGCCTGTAAATGCGGAAGCTGTTATAACTGCTGACATAAAAAGCGCTGATATTATAAAAAAATCAGGAATCGACGTACTTTTGATTCAAACCGGTTTTATAAAACTTGAAGGGTTTAAATACGGTTTTTTGGGCGGATGCTGCGGCATTTATAAAAATAAAATCTTCATTACAGGAAATTTGAACAATCATCCCGACAATGAAAAAATACTTTCTTTCTTTAAGAAATACGGCATGAAAGCAGAATTTCTTTCAGAAGAACTTATTGACATAGGAAGCATTTTTTTTATGAATCAGTTATGAGTATTACCCCGGAAAAAGCTGTTGAAATTCTTGAGAAATCCGGATGTCTTCCGAATATCATGGAGCATTCACTTCTTGTAGCAAAAGTCACAAGAGCAATTTGTGAAAACCTCAAAGATAAATCTCAAATCAACACTGACCTTGCAGTTTGCGGAGCGATTCTGCACGATGTCACCAAAACGCAATCCATCCAGACCGGAGAACACCATGACATTTCCGGCGGAATTTACATGAGAAATCTCGGCGAAGAAAAAATCGCCCGTATAATTGAATCTCATGTCGCTTTGAAAGAATTTTCTGTTGAGTCGCCTCTTAACGAAGATGAAATAGTTCATTACGCCGACAAAAGAGTTAAACATTCCGAAATTGTTACGATTGCCGAAAGAATAGACGATCTGATTATCCGTTATGGGCATACTCCGGAGCGCAAAAAAGATATTGCCTCAAGAATTCATTTTCTAAAGGATCTTGAAAACAAAATTCAGAGTCATATGACATTGAGCATAGATTCGGTCATACTTAAATGAAAAAATTTCTGATACTCGACTGTTATGTGGATGAGCCGGCATGTCTCGGCGTTCCGCCGTTTGTTTCGCCCTATCCCCGCCTGATTGCCGGTGCATTAAAAGACGCTGGTATAGCCGATGAAAACATCACATACATGACAATCGATCAAATACGACCGGAATACAAAATAAATGATCATTTTGACGAGACATTTATCATAGGAGGAGCGGCAGTTCCGGGACGGTATCTCGGAGCTAAAATAGGAACTTTCGCGGAAATTAAATCAATCATAGAAAACAACCGTCTTTTCTTTTCAGTCGGAGGCTTAATAAGCCGACTGCCTCAGTTTAATTCGATTGATGGGAATTTCCGCATAATTAAAAATGATATTGAGGCAGCTGCGTTTCATAGTGCCAAAGATGAAACAATAGACAGATTGCGTAATAATGCTGAATGCACAAAATGGGGAATACTCGGCGCTTCTATAATAAAAGCGCATCAGGATTATCCTCATTTGATTGCCGAAATCGAAACATACCGCGGATGCCCGCGTGAAAATAAATGTTCCTTTTGTTCTGAAAATATTTATTCAAGTATTGATTTCAGAAATGAATCAGAAATTATCACAGAGATAGAAGCATTAATCTCATCCGGTATTACACGATTCAGGCTAGGAAGACAGGCCGATATAACTGCATACGGATCGGATCTGAATTCATATAAAAACGGTTTCCCCCGGTCAAATCCGAAAAGGATACAAAGTCTTTTTGAACCTCTTGCGCAAAAAATGAGATCCGGTATCATCAAATCCCTTTTCATCGACAATGCAAATCCCGGACAGCTCGCAACCTATGAATCCGAATCAAAAGAAATTCTGTCTATTATTGCCGAATCTGTTTCTGAGGGAGACACAATGGCTCTTGGCGCAGAATCTTTTGATCCGTCGCTGATTAAACCCAATAATTTGAAAGCGACCCGTGAAGAAATCATTAAAGCTATAAAAATAATCAATGAAGCGGGATCACTTAGAAAAAACGGAATTCCTTCAATACTTCCCGGTGTAAATCTCATTCATGGACTGATCGGCGAAACAGACAAAACTTTCAAACTGAACTACGAAACGCTAAAAGAAATTCTTGATGAGGGTTATCTCATCAAAAGAATCAACATACGTAAGATCCAGCCGTTCCCGGGAACGGCTCTGTATGAATCTAAATTCCGACCTTCTCAACGGGTAATCAATCGTTACGAATACTATAAAGAAAAAATCAGAAGTGAAATCGATTCCGTAATGCTTGCAAAAATATATCCTGCCGGAACAATAATAAGGGAAGTCCGAACAGAAGAAACCATTACCGGATATTCATATGCCCGTCAGATAGCATCATATCCGATCATCTGCAAGATACCGCTTGAGATGGAACACCGGTCTGTTTTTGATGCTGTTATTCTCAGCAACAAGGAAAGATCCCTCAATGCACTTCCCTATCCTATAGAAATAAATAAACTGAACTCCAAGGCTTTGGAGTACATTCCTCATGTTGGGAAAAAAACTTCGGATATGATTATAAACAAGCCTTTAACTGAAGAGAAACTTCTCAAACTTACACCGAATATCCCAAAGGATATTGCCGATAAATTTAAGTATTAATCATATTTTTTAAACCGGCATCAACCCTAAACTGTAAACAATCATTTGATTTTGTGTTTGACTAAAAGTTTCTTACACATAAAATATTTATATTAGGGGGTTCTCGATGAAAAAAATATTAACAGCTTTCTTTCTTGCCGCCATTTTTTCACAAACAATTTTCTCCGGCGATAAACTGATTTCAGTTAACCGCATTCCTGCAAACACAGAAGAATTCGTCTACATGAGAAATGTTCAGTCAAATTCACCGGAAGGCGGAGCAGCGATGTTCATCCTTTCGATGATAATATACACAACTGATAAAAATCTTGGAATGCAGTGTGCAACAATCGCACTTGATCAGACACGCCTCACTTCGGGATCTACTTATAAGGGATTTACCCCTGATAAATCTTCTGCGGAAAAAATAGCCGCGTTGTCAGAAAAAACAAAAAGCTTTATTCCTTTTTCATATATCGTCAAAACTGATCCAGACAGAGATTACAAAGCTGTTCTTCCATTCACTTTCAGCTTCAGGGAAATGCCCAACAATCTGCGTTCAGAAAACGAAGCAAAAGTATTTGTCGTAAGTTCAGGCGACCAGGCTCCAAGAGCGGTCTTCATGAAACGCAACGACAAGGGTATTTGGAAGGTGACAAATTTCGACGGCCTGATGAAAGACGTCATACAGCCTGTACATAAGAAAGGTGATGACCTTTAATCTCTTACTGCAGATGATGTATCTCCATCAGGATTAAACATCATCTGCAATTAAAAAATAAATTGACAAAATATTTCCGCCCGCTACATTGTCGCAACTTATGAAAAAATACGGTATAACAAACGCAATTTCTATTATCAACCAGACAGTCGTCGTGGTCGTCCTTCTATGCGTTAAACTGCGAGTTGTGCCGTAAGGGTTGACCTGATTTTTAGAAATTCAAACCCCTGTTGGCACTGCCAGCAGGGGTTTTTTGTTATTTGGAGGAAAAATGAACGGTGCAGAAATTTTAATTAAATCTTTGGAAGAAAAACAAATAAAAATTATCGCGGGTATCCCGGGAGGATCCAACCTTCCTATTTATGATGCTTTGGCGAAATCAGGCATTAGGCACATACTTGCCCGTCACGAACAGGGAGCGGCATTCATTGCCGGAGGTATGGCACGTACTACAGGAAAAACTGCAGTATGTTTCGCGACAAGCGGTCCCGGTGCAACAAATCTTTTGACGGCATTAGCAGACTGCAAAGCCGATTCGATACCGGTAATTGCCATCACGGGTCAGGTTCCGAGCAGTCTTCTCGGAAAGGATTCTTTTCAGGAAGTTGATATAATATCTTCAGCTCTGCCATTATGCAAACATTGCTTCTTCGTTTCCAAAACCGAAGACATACCTCATATAATAGATGAAGCTTTTAATATCGCGGGTTCGGGACGCAAGGGTCCCGTTTTGATCGATATACCCAAAGACTGTCAAATGAATGAATATATTCCTTCGCAGTATCAAAAGATTGAAAAACGAACTAATGATGCGGCTTTGAAAGGGATTCAGGAAAGTGCAAAAATAATCAATTCTTCTAAACGCCCTGTAATCATATCAGGAGGAGGAGTTATCGCGTCCAATGCAGAAGATGAACTTCTTATTATGGCACAGAAAAATTCAATTCCTGTTTCTCCGACTCTGATGGGTCTGTGCTCTTTCGATGCTGAAAATCCGCTCAATATCGGATTTTCGGGAATGCACGGCGCCCGTTATACAAATCATATAATCAATAATGCGGATCTTATTATTGCGGCAGGATCGCGCTTCGGAGACAGATCTACCGGAAAAACAGATGAATACGCGCCTAACGCAAAAATTATTCATATTGACATCGACTCAACCGAAGACGGAAAAATCTGTCCGGCTGAAATATTTATCAGACTTGATGCTCATAATTTCTTCAAAGAAATTATTCCTTTAATCGATATCAATGAACGCAAATCATGGATGAATGAGATATCCGAAATTAAAAAAAGTTTTCCGATTCATCATTATGCTTCTGAACATCACCCGTCGAATATAATTAAATTTATTTCTGACAATTCACCGGAAGACGCAATCATAGTTACAGACGTAGGACAACATCAGATGTGGACTGCCCAGAGATTTTCATTTTCCAGAAAACGCAAACTGCTCACAAGCGGCGGACTCGGGACAATGGGATTCGGTCTTCCAAACGCAATCGGTGCGGCAATTGCAGAACCTAACCGCAAGGTAATTCTGATAACCGGAGACGGCTCGTTGATGATGAATATTCAGGAATTAGCGCTTCTGTCTGAGATTAAATGTAATCTGACAATTGCAGTAATGAATAACGGACACCTTGGTCTTGTACGGCAACAGCAGGAATTATTTTACGGATCAAATTTTTCTGCATGCCGCTTTGGGAACCAGTTATCATTCGCGAGAATCGGTTCAGCTTTCGGTATAGAATCTTATGAAACCGGAGACTCTGATTATTCTGATATAACCGGTTTATTTCACAAAGAAGGAAAATTTATTGCTGATATAAAATGCGCTCCAGAGAACGTACTTCCGATGGTACCTCCGGGAAAAAATAATATAAGCATGATAGGAGAAGAATTATGAATAAGTATAAAATCGAAATAGAATCTCGAATAAACACAAATATTTTTAATCACATTGCAGCGATTTTTTCGAAAAGACATGCCGAAATAGAATCTTATCATAAAAACGAGGAAAACGGCATTTACAGGATATGCATTGAAGCTCCAGCCGATACTAAAAGCCGCATTGCAATCAAGGATCTAATGCATCACAATGATATCATTTCCGTAAAATCATATCCGGCTGCATGAAACGAGATTTCAGCATCTACTCCTTTGCGTCATAAGTTTTTCTGCAAATGGAGCGAACATACGGTAAAAATGCTTTACGATTTTTGATTATGGAATTCGTATGCCCCGATGAAACATTTTGGCTCATTTCTTTTTTTTCTGCTTTTTTTCATGTTCGGATCAACCAGTCCGATACTTGGACTTTATTTCACTAAACACCTCGGTTTCGGGGGGCTTGAAAGCGGCATAATACTATCGCTTGCAGCTGCAGGCGGCATAATAGCTCCGACAATAGGACTTTCAATCGCCGACAGATTAATTTCATCTGAACGTCTTCTTGCAATTATGCTTTTCGGAGCATCGACAATTCTATTCTCACTTTCTTTCATTACCGAATTTAAAATATTCGCACCTGTATATTTTATGATGGCGCTTTTCACCAGCAACATTCTTCCTCTTGGCAATGCTGTAATCTTTCATCATTTAAAAGATAAAAATAAATACGGCAGAATCCGTCTATGGGGAACGATCGGATGGATATGTGCTGCGTGGTTTTTCGGATATGTTTGGATGAACCCTTTTTTTAATCCGCATCCTCAATTATCACAGGCATTCATACTCGGATCATGTGCATCTTTAATTCTCGGAATAAGCGTTTTATTCATCAAAATTAAACGCACACACAAACCGCAGGTCAAAACCAAATTCAAAGGATTTATTAACAAGGAAGCATTGTCCGTTCTAAGAAGCAGCAAAGGAATGAGATATGCAGCTGTAATTTTTATAGCTGCATGTTCTGACAAATTTTACATGTATGCCGCTGCACCGTACCTTAAGGCTTCAGGAATAAAAGAAAATTCGGTTTCACCTTTTCTTACTCTTGGACAGCTTTCGGAAATATTCGCTATGATTTTTCTTTCCGTGATTGTTGTTAAATTCGGTTACCGTGCAACAATAATTGCCGGAAGCGTTTTCAATATGATCCGCTATGCAATGTTCATTTTGCCTTCAGGTGTTTTCATCTTTCCCGGAATATTCTGCCATGGTCTTGCCTATACCCTTGTGTTTCCTGTTATAACTATTATGGTAGATCAGCTTTGTTCCGAAAAAGACAGAGCAGGAGTTCATCAGATTTACGGAATGATCACAGGCGGCGCGGCAAGCATAGTCGGAAATATTTTCTGCGGAAGAGTTCTGGATTATTTTACAAGTGAAGGTGTTACCGATTTTAAAAAATTCTGGATGATACCTTTATCAATGACTCTGATACAGGTAATTTCAGTATTTTATCTAATCGAATATAAACGAAAAAGCAGATTCTTCGTCACACAGGAAATTTCAGAGACATAAAAAAACCGCTTCGTTTGAAGCGGTTTTTTTATTTATAAGATTAAATTCAATTATTCTTTGTAGCTGATATTATAAGCTTTGTCGGAAAACTCTGTTCTATCTTTACAGTAAAACCGAATTTATCCGCCTTTGCTGAAAGCTCATCAGCAAAATCAGTTGTTTTGCCTGCAAACTGAATTTCAATAACAGCGAGCTTACCCGAAGTTCCCCTTGAATAAACCTTGCTTACTCCGCGTACTCTCTGCTCAATTGCGTTTCTGAATTTTGCGAGATCAGCATAATCAAGTCCTGCAATATTGAGCTTGATCATTCTTCTTGTAGCGGCTGCAAGAAACTTCTTTCCTATATCATTGATAAAAGCACCTGTCTTACCGTCCTCACCAAGAGCCTTGCTAGAAGCCAAAGCTCTCTGAACTGCTTGCTGAGAAGCTACTTCATCAGAGATATGCGCACCCACTCCGTTAAATGCAACAGAAGCAAGAATAGCACCTGTATAAACATCAATCGCCTTCAAAACGACAGTCGCGCTTTTAGACTTCATGCTTGAATTCGGAAATTTTTTCTTCAATACTTCAGTCTGATCATTTACCTTAACTTCACCAAGGATAATAACCTCAGCACCGGTATCAGTTAAAAGCTCCTGAGCATCACCATCAGCCGAAATCTGACCTTTGAGAACTGAATTCATTTTTGAAGATTCTTTAGCAACAAGACCTTTAACAGTTTCGGCATCAACAAATTCGAATCCGGCTTTTCCCATTATATTCATCATTTCGTGTTCAGCAACAGTTGAACCGATGGCGTTTGTTTTTCCTTCAAAGTTTTCTTTGACAAGAACCATAAACTTAGGTCTTCCGTAGTTCTCAATTGTCGCTCTAATTGTTTCATCAACAGCCTGCGGAAATACTCTACCGGCTACTCTAACGATAAAAGTATCCCCATCCTTTTTCTCGTTAACCACTTTCCAGTCTTTAACCATACCGGAAGTTTTAGCTTCAATTACAGACTCTACAAGCTGGAAATCCTCAACAAGGGATCTTCCGGATATTGTCATTCCAAGTTTGACTTTGACAAGCTTATTCATAGCATCGTCAATGGCTCTGTCTCTGGCAAGAGCAGTATCCCCGTCAAAAATGGTAGCATAACCGTCTTCTTCACCCCACATGTCATCTTTTGTCGGCGTATTGTCCTTCTTGGTGTTTTTTCCTCCGCAAGCAACAGCTCCGATGAAAAGAAACAGAAGAATAAGTGATATTTTTTTCTTCATAGACTACTCCTTAATATTCTTAACAATTTCATCTGACTTCAGCCAAGTCAAGAAATTTAAATATTCATATCATAAGTACGTGTCGTTTATCTCGCACTTGTTACTCCGAATTTTTAAAATTTACTGAAATTTTGAAAATTTTTTCTTAAAATAAAAATTGACTTAAAATTCAATGGCATTTAACAAATAATTATGGGCAATAAATTAGGCATCATTATCGCAGTCAAAGACGAAGCAGAAGCAATTCTTCATGATAATTTTTATTCGTGGAATAAACTGACAGACAATATTTTTGAAAATGATAAAGCTATTCTTGCCCTTTGTGGAATCGGAAAAGTTTTCGCATCTTATTATACAGCAAAAGTCGCTGAGCACTCATCAAGAATTCTTATAATGGGAACTTCAGGGGGGCTTTCGGATCAGAATGTCGGAGATTTGTATTTATGCGATGAATTCTGCGAACATGATATGGACGTAACAGGGCTTAAAGTGCCGCAAGGCGTTACTCCTTTTTCGGAAATGAAATCCGCTGTAATAAAAAAATCATCCGATGAATTTAAAAGCATAGTAGAGACTTCTGCAAAAAAATCGGGACAAAATCTTAAGTACGGACGAATAATCAGCGGTGACCTGTTTATATGCGATCCCGTTACAAACGATTCGAAACGAACTTTATTTGAAGCAGATCTCGTCGATATGGAATCAGCCGCAATAGCTAAAATATGCAGTATAATAGAAAAGAAAGAAGTTCTTGCTCTCAGATATGTCTCTGACAACGCCAATCATTCTGCCGCGCAAAGCTGGCAGGAAAACGTAAAAAAATCATCAATCATATTCAACTCAATTCTAAAAAACATTTTAAGCTGTTAAATTCAAAAAAATTCAACATTCTTCCTCTCACCGGTCACTCGCATTTCAGAAATAAGCGATGCAATCATCATACACTTGTAATCTCCGGAAGTACATCCTGCAGAATAATAGTCAGAAATATTTTTCAGCAATTCGCCGTACTGTTCAATTATATCTTTCTTTCCCGGAATATCACTTGAGGAATATTTTTTATTTAATTCGTCCGAACATTCTGAAAAGGTGGAAAGGAGCACGCTCACATTATCGACAAGATTTCTGACATTGCATATTTTTTGTCCAGCTTCACTAAGAAAATCATTGTGATACTTCTTCGACTCAAAAACCTGAACAGAAATATCACGGACAAGTTTGATACTTCTTTCAAGAAGAGCTTTCTGTTCTTTGAATTTCTCATCATAAAAATTCACCGAATTTTCAAATTGTCCCGACAGCTCATTAAATCGTGTCCGTCCTTCTGAAACAACAGCTTTAATTCTATCAGGAATCGAACTCACATCAGACAATGCACCTCCGAGAAGTGAATTCAAAGAATCATGACGCGAAAGTTCTATTTGAGTTAGTACAATAATTGTTTTAAACATTCCCGATATGTCGATCATATCTTCAAAAAACTGAGCAAAACCGGATATTTCATTTCTGATTTCACAAAGAAAATCATACATTTTTTTCTTTTTACTGATTATTCCGTTGATATACTTTTCAAAATCAGTTTTTAGCCTTTCAAGCTTGGCATAAAGCATTTCAAGGACTTCGGAATTATCTGATGCCGCAACACGTTTATTTTCAACGCAGTCAAATGAAACAAATGAAGAAAAGGCATCAAGAACCGAAATAACTTCTGATAATGCCTCAGAAAGCTGAATACGCAGATTGTCAATATCGCCGGCGATTTCCTTCATTTTTACTTCACTGAGAATACGGAATAAATCTTTCGGAAGTTCTTCATTATACTTTATTTTAAAATCAGAAAAATCACCGGAAATCGATTCCTCCTGAGCATAAAGTATTTTTTCAAAATTCTGCCTTACAATGTCTTCATGCTGAAATTTTTCGGTGATTCTTTTCATGCTCTCCTGAACAGACGAAACAACAGCATAGTCCGATAACACCTCTCCGGATAAACGTGTAAATTCATCAAGCAGACCTTTGAATAATGTTTTTGATGATAGGTGTATTAAAGTCAGACTATTCTCATGAAGCATTTCGATTTGTTCTCTTTTCTGTTTAAATCCGTCAACAGACGCTAAAAGTAGCGCCATTTTCTCAGTAACAGAAGAAGAAAGAATACTTCCATTCTGCGACATCTGAGCCATTTCTTCGGAAATAGCAGCAAGACCTTTACCTTCGTGTCCCGCCTTTGCGGACATGATTATCGTATTAACAGAATAAGTTGTAATTGATTCAAGCATCGCAATAATGCTTTCAATACTGCTCTTTAGTGATAGAACTTTCATGAGTGAATCGCTGACAGAATCATGAACGAAAGAATCGCCATGCATAATTGCGACAGCACTTTCCATTGCTTCAGCAAGATTCGATTCCGAAGGAATAACAATATCTCCGATAAAAGTATTTGCTCCCTTTCCACCGGAAAAGAAATACTCGATGTACGGATCCATCATTGTAATAAAATGAGTAAATTCGGATATTGTACCGTTTACTCCTGACGATAATCCGGAAAAAGATTCCGAAACATCATCCTTCATTTTCTTGATAGCCGTTATATCCATTTGATGCCTCGTGAAATCATCGATCGGTAAAAATTGAAACATCTCTCTTAATCTTCCGTCTATGATGAAGAGTTTTTTCTTCTTCAGCAACGGCATGTTCCAATGTCTTTGATATTTTCGCCATCAGTATTTCTTTTGTCTTTATAAAAAAAATAACCTTTCGGGCATAATCTCCTCCGACACTGCATGCGGTAACAGGAATCTTTTCAGTTTCAAGAAAGCGCAGAGCAAATTCGACATTCTTCTCGCCAACCGTAGCTTCGGTTGCGTCAAACTTAAGAACATTACCGCCGCCGAAAACTTTCGCTTTCAATTGTTCTTTTCTAACTCCAACTTTATATAGAGCATTCATCATCATTTCCATGGAATTTATTCCGTAGAAAGCGGCATCTGTGTGCATGATATCTTTTTCGTTTCGGTAGCGTTCACCGGGTTGAGGAAGCATAAAATGATTCATTCCGCAGTAAGGAGAAAAATCAGAATATAAACACACTGCAATACACGAACCAAGAACCGTTGACACAACAACATCATCCTTGCTTACAAAAAAGTCACCTGCTAAAAGATTAATATGTTTTTTGCCGAAACGGTGATTATGTGTATAGCATACTTTGGAATCTTTGTGACCGTGAATGCATTCATGAATCTCTTTCATATTGGGTGAAGACTTCATGACTGCATATATTCTTTCATGACTATGATGTTTTTTTTCTTTTGTGTTTTCTATCGGTTTATCTGTCATATTAATCATTCTCTGTAACACGGACAACTTCCGCGGCTAATTTATCAAGACCAAGTATTTTATCTACCGCTCCAAGTTTTATCGCTTCTTTAGGCATCCCGAAAACAACGCATGATTCTTCATCCTGTGCTATATTAAATGCCCCCGAATCCTTCATCTCCTTCATTCCTCTGGCTCCGTCATCTCCCATACCTGTCATTATGACACCGACGGCATTTTTACCCGCAAACGCGGCAGCCGAACGGAAAAGAACATCAACAGAGGGACGGTGTCTTGTTACGAGAGGCCCTTCTTTGACTTCAACATAATATCTGGCTCCGCTTCTCTTTAAAAGAGTATGATAATTCCCCGGAGCAATCAGTGCCTGTCCGCGAAGAACACTGTCTCCATTTTTTGCTTCCTTAACAGTTATTCTGCATAATGTATCCAGTCTTTCGGCAAATGACCGTGTAAAATTTTCAGGCATATGCTGAACAATAACAACACCGGCTATATCTTCAGGCAATTGCTGAAGAAAAAAAGTTAGAGCTTCAGTTCCGCCTGTTGACGCACCGACGACGATCACTTTATCAGTGGTATCAGAAAGATGACTCCGCTTTGCAGCTGGGAGAACAGCATCGGCTGTAAGTTTCGGCTGAACTGTGATTGATGAAAATCCTGCAAGCTTTTTCAGATTTGAAACAGCGGCACCTCTGATAGCGTCAGTAATAGTGATACGCGATTCCTCAAAGAACTGTTTCGTCCCAATTTTAGGTTTTGTTATTATCGATACAGCGCCATATGACAATGCTTTAAATGCCGAATCAGAACCTTCACCTACAAGTGTAGAACATATTATAACAGGTATGGGATGCTGGGACATTATCTTATGAAGAAATGTAAGTCCGTCCATTCTCGGCATCTCAATATCAAGTATTATAACATCAGGAATATCCTTTTCAATTTTCTCAGCCGCATAAAAAGGATCCGAAGCCGTAGCGACAACTTCAATATCATCTTCGCGTGAAATAACATCGCTTATCGTCTGCCTCACAACAGCAGAATCATCGACTATCAGAACACGAATCTTTTTATCTGCCATCCTTTCCTCTCAATCCTTCTTTATATATGATGCCGGAGCTATATTAACAACAGGAAGATTGAAACCTATAAGAGTCTCCGAATGCCCGACCAAAAGGTATCCTTTTTTATTAAGAATACGTATAAGTTTATCAGCAACTTCCTCCTGAGTCTTCCGCTCAAAATAGATCATGACATTTCTGCAAAAAATAATATCGAATTTTTCATCAAAAGGATATGATTTATCAAGAAGATTCATCTCCATAAATACAGCTCTCTGACGAATTTCCGGAATAACGCGGATGATCTTCTTTGAGGGATCCTTGCTCCTCATAAAATACTTCTGTGCATAAACTGGAATCTTTTCGATTGATTGGGCTTTATACATACCTGATGCAGCAGCTTTTATTGCATGTGTTGAAATATCAGTTCCGGTAAGATTATATCTCAATGACTTTATTTTATTTCTTGAGGCAAACTCTTCAAGAACACACGCGATCGAATATATTTCCTCCCCGGTCGAACACGCAGCACTCAATATTCTAATATCGCGATCCCTGCCTGCTCCGGTTTTATATAGAGCAGGCAGTGCCTCATCGAGCATAAATTCATAATGACCAGGCTCTCTAAAAAAACTCGTTTCGTGTGTTGAAACAAGATCGGTAAATAGTTTATACTCTTCACGTCCCATCGGAGAATGGATAAAATCAAAATACGCTCCGAAAGAATTTACTCCGACAGCACGAAGCCTCTTCGAAAGACGTCCTATCAGAAGAGGTTTCTTTGCCTCTGTCATCTTTATACCGAATTCATTTTCAATATAAGAGCTGATTCTGACGCGTTCTTCCTCAGTCATTTCAAAAGACCCGTCTCTGATTACCTGTCGGGTTTCAAACATCATTTAATCCTCAGAATCTGCCGTCACATTTCCGGCAGTATCAAGAATATCCTTAGTAAGTGAAATATCTTCATCTGAAAGAACCTTATCTACGTTAAGAATAAGAACAAAATCCTTTTCTGTTTTTCCTATAGCATAAATAAGATCCAAATTTAATTTCATTCCGACTTTCGGAGGCGGTTCGAGCTGATTCTCTTCAAAGCGGCGAACTCCTTTGACTGCATCAACCAAAGCTCCGACTATAACCAGTTCACTGCCGCTGGCAGCTTCAACTATTACAATTGAAGTATTCTCGGTGTATGCTGTTTCGCGAAGCCCGAATTTTTTTCTTAAATCAATTACCGGAACAACACTGCCCCTAAGATTCAAAACTCCTGTCATATAATCAGGTGTACCCGGAATAGGAGTAATCTCAATTATCGATAAAACTTCCCGCGTTTTAAGCACATCAAACGCGAAGAGTTTTGAATCGAGTAGAAAAGTAAGATATTGGGCTCCATCTTTTTTGTCATCAATTGTCATAACTTACCTCTCAATTAATATCTTTCAAATTCGCCGTCTTCAGAATCCGCTTTGCCCATTTCTATATGAATACCCTTTTTCGCTTCACCTTTTTGAATATTTTGTGCTTCATGTGTTTTAAGCGGTGCTGTATGCACCGGATATTTTCCTACAGGTGCATGCTTTTCTGTATGCTGAACTGATGATGAAAATGAAGAACCAAGAGGAGTATGATACTCAACACCGGATATTCCTGTCTTAAGATAGATGATTGAATCTTTCATTGACATTGTCTGACCATTCAGTTCCTGAGCCGTCGCAGTAAGCTCTTCCGCTGCGGAAGCATTCTGCTGGACAACGGTGTTCAACTGCTGAATTGCGCTGTTGATCTGCTGAATTCCGTTTGCCTGCTCCCCGCTTGCTGCATTTATCTCGGCGACGAGCTCGGATGTTTTCTGAATATCTGGAACAAGCTTCATCAGCATTTCTCCCGCTTTCTCGGCGATTTCGACACTAGAGTTGGAAAGATCGCTAATTTCACTCGCTGCATTCTGCGAACGCTCAGCAAGCTTCTGAACTTCACTTGCAACTACAGCAAATCCCTTTCCATGGTCTCCCGCACGGGCAGCTTCTATTGAAGCATTAAGAGAAAGAAGATTTGTCTGACGTGCGATCTCTTGAATTATCGAAATCTTATCTGCTATTTCTTTCATCGCCTTAACTGTCTGCTTAACTGCTTCACCGCCTTCCTTCGCGTCATTGGCGCTCTTAGCGGCAATCTTCTCAGTCTGGCTTGCATTATCGGCATTCTGCCTGATGGTAGCAGTCATCTCTTCTACCGAGGAAGATACTTCTTCCACACTCGCGGCCTGTTCATTAGCTCCCTGAGAAAGCTGTTCGGATGAAGAAGAAATCTGCTCGGCTCCTGAAGAAACCTGACTTGAAGCAGTATCAACTGTATTAATAGTTTTGAGTACATTCGTGACAATAAGCATCGCGAGAATTATGGCGATTGCAACGGCAACAGCTATAACAATAATTTCTATTAATGTAATCTGAGCTTTTAGTGCTTTGGAGTTAGCCAACGCAGTCTTTGCCAAGTCACTGTTCATATTTACTGTTTCATTTATTGCAGGCAATAGCTTTTTATTATACATAGGACCTAAGTCGCTTAAAAACACTTTCAAAGCATCCTGGTCCTTATCTACAAGAGAAAACTTCCTGACTTCACCCCATATTCCCATGTATTCAGAAATATTTAGTTCAAGACCGTCCATCAAAACCTTTTCACGGTCGGTAGTTATAGTCTTTCTATAATCCTGAATAGACTTTAAAAAATTAGTTCTTCCTTTTTCAATATTATCATCCATCTGTTTACGAACATCATCTTCTGAAGTCACAACATGATAAAGAATAGAAACCCTTATGTTCAGCATCTGCCGGTCGATATCATCGGCAAGACGAATTCCTTCAAGGTTTTCATCATAAAGCTTATTCATCATCTCATCGACTCTGCCGACTCCCCACATACCAACAGCACCGACAGTGACGGTAATAAGCGCTGTAACAATAAACGCCAATAGCAGTTTTCCGCGTATTCCGAGTTTCATTTTTTAGTCTCCTTATCTTTTGAGTTTATTTTATTACAGAAATTTTCATCAGCACGGACGTTTGTTATGAGATGGTTGATGTCCAATACAAGCGCGATAGAGCCGTCGCCCAATATTGAAGCTCCCGAAAACATGTCAGCCTGCTTTACGCCTTTTCCGAGCGGCTTGATTACCGTCTGGCAATGACCGACCACTTTATCTACAAGAAAACCGATCTGTGTTCCTTCGACCTCAGCGACTACTATCTGCGGATATAGTCTCGGTTCGCCTTCAACACCGAAGAGGCGTCTCATGTCGATAAAAGGAATATAATCTTCGCGTATACGCACCAGACCCTGTATCTCGGAAGTTTCTTCAGAATTATTGTAGGCTATACATTCTCTAACATGTGACAGATTAAAAATATACGCCTGAGAACAAACCTCGGTCATAAACCCGTCGATAATAGCGAGAGTAAGAGGAATGGTTAAAGTAATCGTTGTCCCTTTTCCCTTCTGGGTGGAGATATCAATTGAGCCGCGGAGTTTTTCAATATTCTTCTTAACCACATCCATTCCGACGCCGCGCCCCGAAATATCCGTGGTTTTTTCTGCTGTCGAAAAACCGGGTTCAAATATCAAAGAATAAATTGTTTTATCATCGGCGTCTGCCGCAACAGGAAGACCGCGTTCCAGTGCTTTCGTTAAAATTTTATCACGGTCAAGCCCTAAGCCGTCATCAGAAACTCCTATGCGCACATTCGCACCTGTATATTCCGCCCAGAGTTTAATAGAACCGGTTTCATCCTTTCCATTTTGAATTCTCTGTTCAGGCATTTCAATCGCATGGTCGGCGCAGTTTCGGATTACGTGCATCAAAGGATCGCGGAGTTCTTCTATTACATTCTTGTCGAGTTCTGTTTCAGCGCCTTCAGTGACGAGACGCATCTTCTTTCCGAGATTTTTAGAAAGATCAAAAACGAGTCTGTTAAAGCTTGAAAATGTTTCGGTTAATGGAACCATTCGCACGCTCATCGCAATGTCACGGAGATCAGCTGTAAGACGACCCAGGCTTTCGGCAATTGATACAAACTCCGGCAGTTCAGCCTTGTTTGATTCCTGCTGAAGCCTTGCGTGAAGCGTTACCATTTCACCGACAAGATTAACAAGAGTATCCAGCTTTTCATTTTTCACGCGGATCGATGTCGAGTCGCTTCTTCTGCGGTCTATCGCAAGATTTGATTTTTGTGTTGATGAAATTTTTTGAGAGTCTTGCTTGACAGTGCTTCCAAGTTTTTTAATTATAATAGATGCGTAGTCTTCGACAAAAATAAACACAGAACGCAGGTCAGCTTCTATTTTATCAGTCTGAATATCGATATCCCATGAAAGATAACAATGTTCAGGATCAAAATCATTCAGTTCGGGAATTGATGAAATATCAGCCTTAAGTGAAGTTTTGCCGAGTGTTGAAAGCTCATCAAAAAGCGGAGGAATTCTAACACCGCGAAGAAGGATTTCCTTCTGAGGCGTGAATTTAATATTAAACGCAGTTGATTCGCCCGGCAATTCATCATGTATTTCGCTGTTGGATTGATCAATATTTTCTTCGTCTTTTTCTTTTAAAGAAACTGAAACAGCAGAAGATTCATTTTTCTTTAAGCCGCCTGTGATTTCCGCAAAGCGGATGAGAATCATACCGCGTTTGTCTTTTTCTTCTTCAGAATCATTCTTATACAGAAGTTCGCGGATGCAGTCTTTAGCCTTAAGCGTCAGTTCAATAATTTCTGACGTCAAAGCAAGTTCGCCTTTGCGTACAAGATCGAATGTGCTTTCGATATCATGAGTAAAAGCAGAAATGTCATTGAAGCCGAACATTCCAGCCGAACCTTTTATCGTATGCATCGAGCGGAAAACAGAATTAATAAGCTCTGTGTCATCGGGCCGTTCTTCAAGCTCCATAAGCGGAAGCTCAATATTTTTCAAAAGATCGAGAGATTCTTCAATAAACAATTCGCTTTGAGCTTCAAATCCCATAATCCCCCCTCTGAAAAATCTGCTGATCTATTCCGATTTCAGAAAGACTTCTGACGAACACATGTTCTTCCGGAAGTTTCGTGATAATAAATGTTTTTCCGGCTGAAACCATCGTTCTTTTAAATGAAAGTAAAAGCTCTATAAAAGATAAATCTATGCCTTCGATATTGTGAAGATCAAGGTAGCACGCGATATAATCGCCCTGAGTGACCGATTTGAAAAAATCACCTGCTTTCGGCGCGTAAGAAATCGAAAGTTCACCCGAAGCTTCAACAAGCAGAGTTGTTCCCATTTTTTTAGCAGTCATCTTTGCCATGATAACCTAACCTATAAGCCTTTTAACGGCCGCTATAATTTCTTCAGGAGGAAACGGTTTAACAACCCACGCTGTGGCTCCGGCGTCTTTTCCCTTCTGCTTCATATCTGCCTGGCTTTCAGTCGTAAGAATTATTATAGGAACGGTTTTCAAAGGGGCTTCACCGGCACGAATACTTTTCACCAGATCGATGCCGTTCATTTCGGGCATGTTTACATCGGTTATAACAAGATTCGTAGCCGGAGTGATTACACTCAATGCTTCTTTTCCGTTTGATGCATCCGTAACAACGTAACCGGCATTTTCCAGAACATAGCGCATCGACTGGCGGATTGCCCCTGAATCATCTACAACCAAAACATTCTTTCCCATAGAAATCTCCTTATAAGTTATATGACGGTTTATTATCAAAAAACGTATGACTGTGAAGAATATATTTACATAAAGCCACCCCGGAGTTCATCAGCTTAAGCGCACAATGCATCAGGCGGGAAAGAATTCCAACCCGATGTATTATTCTAACTGCTTGGAGTGATTAATTCAATAAAAAAAATCGGCAGGAATAAAAGACAATATGAAGGTAATAAATATTATTTATATAATTTTTTTTTATACTCCTGAATCAATGCTAATATTTCATTTCGTTTTTCTTTAACGATATATTTTCTGTCATTTGTTAAAAGTATTATCATATCAGGTGTTTCTTCCATTGTTTCGATATGATCTTCATTGAGCATAAACTCTGTTCCATTTAAACGGTGCAAAACTATCATAATCTCTCCTTCAGATACTTCAAATATTTATCAAATTTTACATTTAGAATATTCGATCCCCTGCAGCCCGGCAGTGAACATTCTATCAGCGAAAAACTGCTCTTTGCAAATAATTCTTCAAGCCAGTACTTTGCAGCTAAAAACTGGTTATGAGAATAAAAATCACCGACCGGGGATTTTACAACAAACTGTCTGGCTCGTCTGACATAATTCATGGCAACAGAATCACAAGTAGCTATACGCGAATAATTCAACTCATCTTTAAACGAACGGAACGTTCCTTTCATATAATATGAATCTTTGTAAGCGAGATCATTCCCGATAAGTGCAAGTGATTTTATTCCGCAACCGAGAGCCAGAGAAACAGCCTGAGAAATAACTGTGCTTCCAGTTGAAACATAACCAAGACCGGTCCCGGCTTTCTCCCATAGCTTTTCATATTCGCCTTTCATCATCCAGTTATAAAAACTAATTTGACCTTTCCATCTGCGCAGATTACTGTTTGATGAACAGGAAAAAGCAAGAAGACGCGAAGATTTTTCTGATGCTATAAAATAATCATTCGGTGAAGTTTCACATGTTATGACAAAATCAGGAATGATCTGACTGCGCAAAAGAGGAAGATATGCCATATCCGCACAGATAAGAACCACATCACGAAGAGAAACCGCTTCACGAAGCAAAAACATTTCTTTATCGATGGATGAACCTGCTCCTGCAATGATTACATCTTTTCCGCGCAAAAGATCAACAATACAGCGAAGACCGCCGAACTGCTTAATTAAAAAAGCATTCTTATCGACATTCTTTTGGAACAGATGAAAGCGTTCATCAATAATGCCTTCATTAATTTTTGTAAAAAGTTCGGCTCTTTCCATAAAAAAAGGGAAGCACATGCTTCCCTTTTGTAAAGACATTTTGTTTCTTTATAACTCCAAACTTTTAATTTGTTCCGCTTTTTACAGCTTCTTTCTGTTTCTTGATATCATCAAGTATATTTGATTTATCCGGTTTTGTTTCCTGCATCTTACTCTTTGCATCAGCTGAAACCTCATCAGCAGATGCTTTTGCTGATGATTTTGCTTCATCAACATTGGCTTTATCTCCTGTTTTCTGATCAGATACAGCCTGTTTATCTTTTTCCTTTTGATCAGTTACAGCTTTTTGTATCTCTTCTTTCTGTTCTTCATATTTCTGTTTTATCTCAGCTTTTTGTTCATCATATTTTTTCTTTATATCTGACTGAATTTCTTTTATTTCTGAAAGAATTTTAAGCCGGTTAATCTCATCTTCTTCAATCTGTTTTTTTACAATATCAGAATCAGAAGAAACAACCGCCTGTTGATTCTTTTCAAGAATAACTTCAGTTCCTTTTGAATCAGATACAGAAATTTTACCATCAAGACAGGATACATTTGTCTTTCCGTTTTCGTCAGAAACAAAAAATTCCGTTCCGCGAACAGCAGCAATTGCAGTTTTTGTTTTAACTGTAAAACTATCGTCTTTTGAAAGTTTTTTGATGATTCTGTTAAACGTCTTTCCGTTCTCTACAATTATTGATACAGCTTCTGAACCCGTCTCACCGTCAGCAATGAGAGAGTCAAATGAAACGGTACTGTCTCCCATTATCTTAACAGCATTCTCACCGATATAAATATCGGTCATACTTTTTACGCCTTTTGTAATTATTACAGTGCCCGAAAGAATCTGATCTCCGACTGCAGCTTTTCTTTCTCCTGTTGAATCTTTCAGCGAAACATCTCCAACCATAAAGTTAATGATTCCGCTTAAAGCGACGGTATATTTTTTTTCTTTTTTTGTGCAGTATGAAAACAGAACAACGGAGCACAAAGATATAATTATATATTTTTTCATTTTATCCCCTCTTCAATAGTATAATATTCATTTCAAAATCGCAGTCAAGAAAGATTCAATTACAAAAGACTAAATGAAAGAATCCGCTAATTATTTTTATGATAGTTTTTAACATATTCAATCCCGCTCAAAACATAATTTCTGTATTTTAATGCCGTTTCCGTTTTTACTGAAGCGATGTTGTTTTTCTCTTCCGGATCGGAAAATAAATCATAGAGTTCTTCATTTCCGTCTTTAATACGATAAATATATTTCCATTTTACATCACGTACTGCGACCAGATCATCTTTCCATGAAGTGTGAACAAAAGCGAGCTTTTCTTTTCTCTTAGCAAAAATCGGAAACCCTTCTCTGTGTTTATCATCCTTAATTCCGATAATATCCGTGATTGTCGGAAGAATATCTACATGGCGGGTAATACCGTCAAAGTAATATCCGTTTTTAAATAATTCTTTGTTATAAATTATAAAAGGAACATGAATATTTTCCTCATAAACAAAAAGCGGATGATTATAATTCTGAGGATGCTGATAAAAGGCTTCACCATGATCAGTTAGCATAAAGAACAATGTATCCTTCATCAAACCTTCTGATTCAAGTTTGTCAATTAGTTCACCGAGAGCATAATCCGCATAGTGCAGAGAGTTAAGGTAATTTTCCCACATCCCGTCGCGATTAGTTCCAGAAGGATCATGCTTTGCAACTTTAAACGAATCATCAGGCACTGCATAGGGATGATGAGGATTCATCGGCGACATAATAACAACAAAAGGCTCACTGCTTTCTTTCATGAATTTAACAGTCGGATCAATCATCGCCCGTTCATCAATCGCCCAACCGACATTTTTTTTATTGTAACGTTTATCTTTTGCAAGATCGAATGCAGTGATAAAGCGGTCAATTTTTCTATGCTTCAGATATTTCATCTGGCCGGCATAACTCAAATCACCTGTATGAACATAGCATGTTCTGTATCCATTATCTTTTAAGACTTCAGTAATTGAATTAACCTGAATAGACGGATTTTTCTCAAAAACCATATCTTTCCCGATTATAGGATAAGCAGATGCTGATATTGAGAAAAGAGCATTTGCGGACAATGGATAATTAGTTATATGATTAGCCGCTAGAAATCCATTTTGAGCAAGACGTTCCATTACAGGTGTCATCGATCTTCCGTTTGATTGTAGTCCGTAATAACTGAATGCAGTTGATTCAAAAAGATAAATGACTATATTATATTTTTTATTTTTCGGAATAAGTTTTGAAAGATCATATTCTTTATCGCTCTCAAGTGAATCAGTTTTAAATTCTGATGAAGAAACAACAGTTTCAACAACAACCGGAACGGGCTGGACTGAAGGTTTTTTAAAACATCTTAAAGCAAGCGAAGAAAATGGGCTCATCGAAAGCTCGTAAACCGGAGCTTTTATTTTGTATTTTGAAAGAATTTCTTTCTCTGACGGAGATGCAATCGCAATGGTAAAAATTAGTGTTACTGCGTAAATCAGTACTGATATAAAAAAATATTTAGTTTTAGCATCAAGGGATGACTTGGCTTCAGCAACCATGAGAAAAAGCGATGTAATAAATATGATGAGAATAACGGCAATAAAAGAAATGACCGTTCCGGATGTTATTTCAGCCGCAGCAGAACTGAGCATTCCGCGCAGTCCCGTAAAATGCTCGCCGCCGATAAATGAAAGCTGAAATGAAGTTTCATATATTTTCAAAAACTGAAGAGCAAAAATATGATAAGCAGCAAAAAGACATAAAAAAATATCGCACAAAAATATTGGCATAAACCGAAAAGACTTCGGCAAAGACACAAATAATAAAATTATTCCGAGTCCAAACGCCGCTGAAAACACATCATCAGGAAACGATAACAAAAAATAATTCAGAAATCCGACAGTGTGAAAATCCGGATAAATGGATCCCGATATAAAGTATGCCGAAATACGATAGAAAAGAATGACCCCCAGAATAAAAACCGAAAAAAACAAATACTGGTATTCTATTCCCCGGTAGTGTTCGGATATTTTCTCGTATATGCTTCTCATTGACTGTTTCCTGCATTTAATTTAAAATCTGCGACAATTTCGCCGATCGTCTCTAATAGGCAAACATAAATTTATAATTTTTATCTTTTAAAAGACTCAAATAGATTGTTGACAATTATCGGTATGAGAAAAAATTATTCGAATATATTCTAAAAGGTGCGTCATGATAAAAATAAACGAAAACTATTCAAAACTCAAGGCAAGTTATCTGTTCTCCGATATCGCAAAACGCGTAAGCGCTTTTCAGTCAGCAAATCCCGATAAAGAAATCATCCGTCTCGGAATCGGCGATGTAACCCGAGCTCTGCCTGAAGCTGTTGTTAAGGCTTTTCATCTGGGTGTTGATGAAATGGCGGATGAAAAATCATTCAAGGGATATGGCCCTGAGCAGGGTTATGAATTTCTTAGAAAAGCAATCGCTGAAAATGATTTTCAGAAACGCGGTGCGGATATTAAGCCGAATGAAATATTCGTAAGCGACGGATCTAAATGCGACACTGGAAACATTCAGGAACTTTTTGCAGACGACATTAAAATTGCAGTCCCTGATCCTGTTTATCCAGTTTATGTTGATACAAATGTAATGGCCGGAAGAACCGGAGTCAGCATGGACGGACGATATGAAAAATTGGTTTATCTTGAATGCAATAAATCAAATAATTTTGTGCCGGAACTTCCAAAAGAAAAAGTCGATCTTATTTATCTTTGTTTTCCGAACAATCCGACAGGTGAAGTTGCAACGAAGAAACAGCTTACAGAATGGGTCAATTATGCGAAAGAGAACAAATCACTAATTTTGTTTGATGCCGCTTATGAAGCTTTCATTCGTGACGAAAATATTCCTCATTCGATATATGAAATCGAAGGGGCAAAGGAAGTTGCAATAGAATTCCGTTCATTCTCTAAAACAGCTGGTTTCACAGGAACGAGATGCGCTTATACAGTAATACCAGAAGAATGCATGGCTTATACTTCAGAAGGAAAACCTGTTCAAATACTTCAACTTTGGAACAGACGTCACACTACAAAATTTAACGGTGTGTCATATCCGGTTCAAAAAGCCGCAGCTGCTGTATACTCCGATGAAGGCAAAAAACAGGTCAAAGACATAATTGATTTCTATCTCGAAAACGCGAAGATAATTAAAACCGCTCTTTCTAAAGCAGGCTATACCTGCACCGGCGGAGATAACTCACCTTATATCTGGGTAGAAACCGGAACTGATTCATGGGAATTCTTCGACAAACTTCTAAATAAGGCGAATGTCGTATGCACGCCCGGATCAGGTTTCGGAAAATGCGGCGAAGGTTATATCAGAATTAGTGCTTTTAACAGTAGGGAAAATGTAAACAAAGCTGTCGAACGTATTTTAAGAGCAGACATGAAATAAAAGAAAGCCGCTTAGACGCGGCTTTTTTTCAATCGTTCAAAGATAAAGATTCATTATAAGCCTTCATTATCAAATCTTCATTTAATTTATTTTCAGGATTCTGCATAGAATAATGAACAAGATATTCTATGTTACCCTTAGGTCCTTTTATTGGGGAATAAGTAAAGTCTCTAATCATCATTCCCATTGAACTGAGTTCATTCAGTGTTTTCTTTACTATTGAAAGTCTGTCATCATCGTTTTTGACCACACCCTTTTTAAGTTCAAATCCTTCAGATTCAAACTGAGGTTTAAGAAGAAAAACTCCATGCGCCGAAGGCGAAACAATTTTAACAACCGGAAATATTTTCGTAAAAGAAATAAAAGAAAGATCAGAAACAAAAAAATCAATTTTATCATCAAAAATCTCAGGCGAAATATTTCTCGCGTTCACCCTTTCCATGACAATAACACGCTTATCAGTCCGTAAACGATAATCGAGTTGGCCATATCCGACATCAATCGCATAAACTTTTTCAGCTCCGCGCTGAAGAAGACAATCGGTAAAACCTCCCGTAGAGGCTCCGAGATCCGCGCAAACTAAACCTTCAACGTTAATTGAAAAATATTTCAGCGCTTTGTTTATTTTTTCTCCGCCTCTTGAAACGAAATTATTTTCAGGCCGGGTAATAGTTACATCAACTTCTCCTTTAATTACAAAGGATGGATCTCTGACTGTTTCTCCATTAAGCTTCACATACCCTGCAAAAATTTCATTTTTTGCTCTTTCACGTGAAAGAGCAAAACCTTTATCAAACAAGTACTTATCAAAACAAATTTTCATTTTTTTATTAGTTTTTCAATTAATTCTGAAGCGATTTTCTGGGGCGAAAGACCGTACTTATCATATAACAAATCAACAGAACCATGTTCGATAAACTTTCGTGGAAATCCGAAAGAAGCAATCATCTTGCTTCGCTTCTGCGCAGGAAGAAAAGAAAGAATCGATTCGGCAATTCCGCCGCACGAATATTCACTTTCAATTACAGAAAACAAATCCGCGTTTTTAATCAAAGTTTTGAACTCAGCAGACTCAAGTGAGTTAAGAGAATGTATCAAAACCACTCCGGATTTAATTTTTGCAGAAGATAATAATGCTGAGACTTCCATAGCGCAGCTTTTCATATCTGCAGAAGCAGCAATAACCAATTCCTTTGCAGAAGACAACTTTAAAGGCCTTGAAAAATCAGATTTACGCGGTTTAGAACAGTCAACAGACTCAACTCCGCAGTATCCGCGCGGATAACGTATAGCAACCGGATGATCAGCTTTCGCAGCATAATAAATCATATCACGCAAATCTTCGCCGTCTGAAGGAATTAGCAATTCGAAATTAGGTATAGTTTTAAAAACCGAGACATCAAACAATCCATGATGAGTTTCTCCGTCGTCACCAACTATTCCAGCCCTGTCTATAAGAAAAACGGAAGGAAGATTCATCACTGCGACATCATGAATCAGCTGATCAAATGCCCTCTGCATAAAAGAAGAATAAACAGCAAAATAAGGTTTATATCCGTTTTTTGCAAGAGCAGCACAGAAAGTCACCGCATGCTGTTCTGCAATTCCGACATCAAAAAATTTTGAAGGGTATTTTTTAGAAAACTCATCAAGACCGGTACCTGTTGCCATTGCCGCAGTAACGGCAATAATGCGGCTGTCCTTCTCTGCAAGCGAACAAAGAGTTTTTCCTGCAACCGCAGAAAAAGAAAGCTTCTTTTTTCCATATTCTTTTCCGGTATCAACATCAAACGGCTGTGTTCCGTGAAAACGAACCGGCTCTTTTTCTGCGAACTTATATCCATATCCTTTTTTCGTAATTACATGAATAACTTTCGGTCCGGAGTTAATTGACTTTATTCTTTTAAAAATATGTATCATATGTTCGATATCATGGCCGTCGACAGGTCCAAAGTAGCGTATACCGAAATCTTCAAAAAAATTTGCAGGCACAAAAATATTTTTAATTCCCATTCTGATTCTATCATAGAGATAAGGAAAATACTTACCTATGACAGGAATTTTTCTGCAAAGTTTTCTAACTTTTCTGACGAGACGGTTGTATGCAGAGCCTGATATCAATTCCGTAAGATATTTCGATAAAGCGCCAACATTTTTTGAAATAGAATGTTCATTATCATTAAGAATGATAATCATGTCTTTTCTCAAATGACCGATGTTATTTAGAGCTTCAAATGCCAATCCGCCTGTAAGAGCTCCATCGCCGATAACAGCAATAACTTTATGCTTCTTTTTTGAAAGGTCTCTAGCTACAGCTTCACCCAGCGCTAGTGAAAGAGATGTTGAAGTGTGGCCTGTGTCATAAGAATCGAACTTCGATTCGGCAACTTTTGGAAAACCGCTTAATCCTTCGAACTGACGCAAAGAAAGAAAATCATTTTTACGTCCGGTTAGTATTTTATGAGCGTAAGTCTGATGCCCTACATCCCAGATCAGGCGGTCTGATGGAGTATGAAAAACATAATGCAGAGCTATTGTAAGGTCAACAACACCTAAAGATGGCGCAAGATGACCGCCGTTTTTCGAGACAACATCAATCATGTATCTGCGGACTTGTTCGGCCAGAGAAGAAAGATCTTCAACTTTTATCTTACGAAGATCTTCAACAGAATTTAAAGAATCTAACAGCAATGGAATTCTCCCATTGATATACTTTATAGTTCACTCCGCCAAACTGACGAAGTGAACTTTCAAATTATTTCGCAAACTCAACAGCTCTAGTTTCTCTGATAACAGTAACTCTTACTATTCCAGGATACTTAAGTTCATTTTCAATCCTTCCGGCAACTTCCCGTGCGAGAATCTGCGCACGTTCATCACTTACAAGGTCATTTGAGACAAGTACTCTAATCTCACGTCCGGCCTGAATCGCAAAACATTTCTCAACACCTTTGAAGCTTGTTGCAATATTTTCAAGATCTTCAAGACGCTTAACATAGTTTTCAAGAGACTCTCTTCTTGCTCCCGGCCGTGATGCAGAAATTGCATCAGCAACCTGAATGATAAGCGCTTCAAAAGACTCGGGTTCTTTATCATTATGATGAGAAGCAATTATATTGACAACCTTCTCGCTTTCGCCGTATTTTTTTGCCATGTCGGCACCAATAAGCGCATGCGAGCCTTCACCTTCTACAACGGCAACTTTACCAATGTCATGAAGAAGTCCGGCACGCTTAGCCACCTGAACATCAAGCTTCAGCTCACCTGCCATAATTGCAGCAATATTTGCAACTTCAATACTATGACTTAAAACGTTCTGTCCGTAACTTGTTCTGTATTTCAATTTGCCGACATGAAGAAGAGCGTCCCTGCTTAAACCCGGAATCCCGAGTTCAAACGCGTATTTTTCACCTTCATCAACCATGCTTTCTTCAAGCTCAAGTTTAACTTTTTCAACAACCTCTTCAATTCGTGCCGGATGAATACGGCCGTTCTGAATAAGTCTTTCAAGTGCAAGACGTGCAATTTCTCTTCTGACAGGATCATACCCAGAAATGACAACAACTTCTGGAGTATCATCTATAATCATATCCACGCCGGTAAGAGATTCAAGAGTACGGATATTTCGGCCTTCACGACCGATGATTCTGCCCTTCATATCATCAGAAGGTAAAGTTACCGCAGTGACTGTATTCTCTGAAGTGAATTCCGTAACATTACGCTGAATGGACTGAATCACTATGTCTTTTGCTTTTTTATCTGCAGATCTTCGAGCTTCCTCTTCAATCTTATTAACAACCTTTAAAGCTTCAAATCTGGCATTATCTTCAAGCGATTTCATTAACTGAGCCTTTGCCTGATCCTGAGTAAGACCCGAAATGCGCTCAAGCTCTTTCAAATAGCGCTCGAATTCCTTTGTGAGTTCTGCTTCCTTTTCTGAAACATTCGACTCTCTGGTTTCAATTTCTTTTTCGCGTTTCTCTACCTGATTAACTTTAGCGTCAAGATTCTCTTCTTTCTGCATGTATCTTTTTTCTATGTTTGCTATTTCCTGACGTCTCTCACGCATTTCTTTTTCAAGAAGATTCTTTTCCTGAAGAAGCTGATCCTTGGCTTCCAGAAGCAATTCTTTTCGCTTTGCTTCTGCCTCTCTTTTCGCATCCTGAATGATTCTTTGAGCCTGAGCCTCCGAAGATCTTAGTCTGATTTTGCCGAGATACGACCTTGCCATATACCCTACAACACCAGTAGCAACAGAAACCAGGAGGATAATTCCGATATTCATAGTTCCCCCTCAACCGATTAATTTCTTTTTAAACTAACGACGCAAAACGCCGCTAAGCCCGATTGGTCTTCCGATTAAGGAAAGGAAGGACATTTGAAGGAAGGAAAGCGGATACGTCACCGCCAAGAAAAGCGATCTCTCTAATCATGCTTGAAGATAAAAAATGACTATCCCCGTCCGAAACCATAAAAACAGTTTCAAGAGCACCTGGAAGTCTCCGGTTCATCAGCGCCATAGAGCGCTCATAGCCGAAATCGGCGGAATCTCTGACTCCGCGTATGATAAAATTCACTCCATTTTCTTTGCAATAATTTACAAGAAGCCCGTTAAAAGAAACAGCTTCGATATTACCCAAATCTTTGCACGAGTCAGAAATCATTTCAAGCCTCTCCTCAACAGAGAAAAGGGGCTTTTTTAAAAGGTTTACCGCAACCGCAATAATTAAACGGTCGCACAACCTGAGTCCTCTTCTTATTATATCCATATGGCCATTCGTCAATGGATCAAACGTACCGGGATATATTCCTATTATCATCAGTCCTCTACCAGTCAGACTGTTTTAAAATAATGATTTATTTGAGCTTGTCAAGGAAAATTCGGCTATGGACGGGAATATTGACATAAAAATGCGTTTAGAAGCAGAAATCGACCGGCGGAGTTCCCCCCGCCGGATTTTAGTTAGAATTTCATCTCTACGCCGGCTTTAACGGCAAATAGCTGAGTTTTTAATTTTGTGAAACCATCATCATAACCTTTGGTAAATGATTTTTTCATCAGCACACCAATATTTAAATCCGCTGTCTCAGCGATCGGAACCAGATATCCTGCTCCAATCATCAAACCGATTTCGTTTTTAGTATCTGCATTTTCACAATTTCCAGAACCTTCCATATCTCCTTCACCTTCAAACTTCCATTTTCCGGCAGGAACACCCACAAAAAGACCACCCTCGAAATAGATTCCCTGAAAATTAGTGAATCTATAACCTAGATTAACGTCAATGAACTTAGCTTTAATAGTGCTAGTATAGTCAAATAGTCCGGTTGATTCAACTTTATATGGTCTATATGAGTATTCGAGACCGGCAAACAATGAACCTGTATCTGTAATATTATACAGACCGTTTACACCGAAAAAATATGATCCAGCTGCTTTTGCTTCAGGACTGCCAACAGCTTCACCGGAAACGTAGTTTACACCGCCTCCGCCATAAAGACCAAATTTCACCGAACCGGCTTCAAGCCCCTGCGAATAAAGCGCACTGCTTCCTGAAACCACAAATACGGCAACTGCCGCAAAAAGAACTTTTTTCATTCCTTCCTCCATAATATAATCCCTAATAGGATACGGAATTATCCGCTCTTTTTTGTACAATTCAAGTCTTTTTTGTTACAAAATTACTCTAAAGATATTTTCGAATTATGATGCAACTTGCAATTAGATAATGGATTATAACGAAATCACAGCTTTCACAGCATCAATTCCCTTTTTTTCTTTCACTGAACAAAACACGGCATCAGGATATTCGGTGCTGATTTTACGAAGCAGTTCAGCATCAGCCAAATCAATTTTATTAAAAATTTTTATCACTTTTCCCGTATAACCTATTTCGGAGAGTTCATCATCAACGGTTTTTATACATTCTTCATAATTGGGATTTGATGAATCAATTAGATGGATCACCATGTCGGAAAATACTATTTCCTCAAATGTCGAACGAAAAGCTTTAACAAGAGTTGCCGGAAGATTACGGATAAAACCTACAGTATCAGTAAGCAGAACTTTATGATTTTCCGAAATAAATACTTCACGGGTATATGAATCCAGCGTAGCGAATAGTCTGTTTTCGATAAAAAGATTTTTCTTCGAAAGCAATGAAACAAGTGATGATTTACCTGCATTTGTATAACCGGCAACTGCAATTTTAACTGCATTTTCGCGCGATTTTCTTTTTAGTGAACGTGTTTTTTCTATTGCTTTCAGGCTCTCATTAAGTTTGTGAATCTTGCGTTGAATATGCCGCCTGTCGGTTTCCAGTTTTGTTTCTCCTGGTCCGCGTGTTCCGATACCACCGCCGAGTCTGGAAAGAACCATTCCTTTTCCGCGGATTCTCGGCAACATATTGTTCAACTGGGCAAGTTCAACCTGAATCTTAGCTTCCGCGCTAGAAGCCCTAAGAGCAAAGATGTCAAGGATTACATCACATCGCGATAATACTTTAATTTCTAAATATTTCTCAAGATTATTGTACTGAACGGCTTTGATAGTGTTAATATCGAAAACAACCGAATCTGCATTTTTTTCTTCTATCACATTTTTAATAGTATCAAGCCATCCGCTGCCGATGATATGAGCTGGGTCAATGCTCTGCTTTTTAATTATAAAAGAAGAAACCACCTCACCGCCGGTTGTCTTCACAAGTTCAGCAAGTTCAGAAATCGAATATTCAGCACCGGTTTTCTCATCAGAGTTCCCGATTAGTCCTACAAGTATTACTTTTTCCTTATTCATTTTCCGCCAAACGGACGTATATCAACATAACATCCTTCGACTATTTGATTTTTTTCAAAAAAGCCTTTATTAACTTCAAGAGCGTATCTTGCCGGATTTCGGGAAGGATAAGTCAGAACATCATTATTTTCTTTCATATCGGTTATCTGAAGAATTTTACCGTTTGAAGCAATATAGGCAATACTTAAAGGAAAAGAAACATTTTTCATCCAAAAATTAAGATATTGTTCTCGCGGAAAAATGAAAAGCATTCCTTTCCCGGAATCCAATCCGGATCTGTCCATAAGACCTTTCGTACGCTCCGCATTGTTCTGTGCAATTTCAACTTCAATTTTAATTATTGATCCTGATGAATTTGTAACGCTTATAATACGTTTTTCCATACAGAATATAGTTCCGCATGATAAAACAATCAGACAAAGTACTATTTTGTTAAAATGATGAAGCATATTCAACCTTCAGAATTCGGCATGGGGTTTCATCATCCTGAAAAATTACTGCAAGCATAACACCCGCATTCGCTGTAAAATTCATCTTCAAACCAAGATTTCCAAGCCATTCTTCTTTTCTTTTAAAATTATAATATACCTTTTCGCCTTCTGCCTTGAAAGCAAACATAGTTCCAAGCGGAATATCAAGAGATGCGAAATAAGTGGTATCTTTAGGCACATAATCAGGCTGTACCGGAAGCCGCATGCCGAAAGTAAGATACTGTTCTGAACCGAATGCAAAAAGCGGTTTGGTAATTGCAAAGTATGGACCGCATATCTTTCTATTATATTTTGACGAAGCATATTCATCGCGCCTTCCACTGCTTTCAACTCTGCCATAGGAACCGATATAGAAAGAATCATAACCAAGCGCAATTGATATCGGAAAGGATTCCCATCCATCAGTAAGCTTCAGCTTTGCAACAACACCCGGAGTATTTGCATCCGCCTTTTCCTTTCCTACAGCGTGATCCACGTCAAGGGAAACACCTATAAATATAGCATCATGAACTCCGACTATAGTCTTAAACTCCATGCCTCCGCGGTCATATGCAAGCATTGACACATCAAAACCCGCTCTCGGCAGTGTAAATGCAGTCGGTGTATTTATAGTATAAATTCCACCTGACAAATCTGCGTCATCAGCATATATCGAAAATGAAATCACCACTAGAAAAACTATAAGATATTTTTTAATCATAAAATCCTTCCGAAAAAAGCAGTCTCTTTATTATCGGATATTTACTGTATTTCATTCATAATAAAAAACTCTCCTTATCTGGAGAGTTTTTTATTATGTACTCTGTGAAGCTTTAGTTTTTTTAGCAAACTATTAAAAAACTTTCAATTGGAGAGCATCTTGAAACGTTCTCTAAGCTTTTCGCGATACTCATTCTTGACACTATCTTCAATCCCCGAAAGCGGTCTTACAGGAACAAGGTTTAGAAATTCATATTGAGATCGATTTTCACCCGTAACTGTTTTTATAGTTCCTTCAGCAAGTTTTAAAATTGCTGTACGTGCATCTGTTTCATCAATTCCAAATTCTTTTGCAAGCTCGAATATTTCCGTAAACTGATAATCAAAATAGGTATAACCCATTGCAGTTATTACCGCATATGCCTCAATGAGATCATCTTTTACTTCGGGAAGATCTCCCAAAACAGATAATCTTTTTATCAATTCGGCTTTCTTATTGCTGTCAAATTCTGATGAAAATGATATCGGATTATATCCGCAATTGACAATTGATGATGCATTCGGATTCATTCTTGCTACATTACGAAGACCTTTGAACGCTTCAACTGTTTTAGAAATTTTTATTTTCGGAACAAGAGACAACAACACCGCATCCGGCTTCAAAATACAAGCTAAGGCATTTGCAGTTTCGGCAAAAACAGGCGGATGAACTGCCAAAATAACCATATCCGCTCCGCTTGCCGCATCCGATGCAGATACGCACACTTTTGCAGACGAAACTATTCCCTTGATATTCTCAGCCGCATCTGGGTTAATATCATAGACTTTAACTTCATCAAACATCTCATTCTTTTTTTTGAGACCTTCAAGAATAATTCTGCTTATTCTTCCTGCCCCGATTAACGCTACAGTTTTCATTAAAAACCTCCATTAAGTTTATTTGCATTTATGCCCATATGTGCATTTTTAAATCAAAAAAAATCACTTTTCCCATTTACTACAGATATTTAATTACCAATACATTTTGATAGTCTTTCAAAATCAGCCTTTACTCCGCATTGAGATTCTGCAACAATCTTTACAGCCTGAAGCAATGCCTTTACCTGAGGATCTTTTGAATTAAGCGAATACATCATCATTTTTCCTTCACGCCTTTCAAGAACCATTCCGGAACCTACAAGAATCGACATAGCCTTAGAAATAGTATACTGCGCTTTACCCAATGAATTTATTATTTCACACGCGCAAAGTTCTCGGCCGCTTTTTGAAAGAATAGCGACAATACGGAAACGGGTTTCTTCACCAAGCGCCTTAAACTTTTCATAGCACTGCTTCATATATGCACATATGCACTTTTACGCATATTTTGTCAATACTTTTTTATCTATAATCTTCATCCGACCATCCCACATCGGCTAAAAATTCGTCATATGTCCCCGAATAAACTGTCACGGAACCTTTATCAAAAACAATAAGTTTTGTTGCGACATTTCTGATATGCATTTCATTATGAGTTACCATAACAACAGATCCGTCGAAATTATCAATTGCTTCGATGAGTGAATCGCATGACTGCATATCAAGATGATTTGTCGGCTCATCAAGAAAAAGAATATGAGCAGGCATTACCAGAATTTTTCCGAGAAGCACACGGCTTTTTTCTCCTCCTGATAATACCTTAATTTTCTTCAGTGCATTATCTCCAGAAAACATAAGTCCGCCGGCAATTACACGGGCCTTTGCATCGGTACAAAGCCGGTCGGCACTTTTAATTTCTTCTGTAACGGTTTTATTATCATTAAGTGCAATTTTATTCGTCTGTCCGAAGTATCCCTGTTGTAGTGAAGGATGCCTTGAAACATTTCCTTCAACCGGACGAAGCTCTCCGGCAAGCAGTTTGAGAAGTGTTGATTTTCCTTTTCCATTTTTACCAATGATACACACACGGTCGCGTTTACCGATAACAAAAGAAAGATCTTCGATTAAACGGGGTTCGTTTTCACCATAAGAAAAAGAGAGATTTTCTATTGTCATCATCTGACTTGCTTCAAATTTCGCGCTGTTAAAATAAAGTTCCAAGTCTTCAATCGATTCAAGCGCTTTCATTTCGCCCTGCTTTTCAAGCTTCTTAACCCTCGACTGAGTCCTGCTTGCGAAGCTCGCTTTCGCTTTAAAGCGGGCAATAAATACCTCTTCCTGACGGCGTTTTTTTTCTTCATTTAAACGTGTCTTTTCATAAATCTCTTCTTCCTGATTGATCTGAGCATATAATTTTTCAGTATCACCCTCGACCTTTCTTGCTTTTCTGCGGTGAATCGCAGCTGTATGAGTCACTACACTGTCCATAAAACTTCTGTCATGGGTGATGAGCATAAATTCACCCGGCCACTCATTCAAAAATTCTTCAAGCCAGCGGATAGCGACAATATCAAGATAATTCGTAGGCTCATCAAGAAGAAGCATATCCGGATTTGACACAAGAAGTTTTGCAAGATTCATTCTGATTTGATAACCGCCTGAAAAATCATGCGGGGATCTCTGCATATCATCTTCCGAGAAACCAAGTCCTGATAAAACTCTTTCTACCTGCCATGTCTCATACTCTTCACCTGCAGGAAGCCCGAGTGAACATTCGTCCAGAACAGTTGACTTGGTAAATTTTAGATGCTGTTCAAGATGACCGATTTTATATCCTTTTGGAATGGATATCATTCCCGAGTCTGCTTCAACATTTCCAAGTATCATCTGAAACAAAGTCGATTTACCATGTCCGTTTCTTCCGACAAGTCCGAGCTTCTCTCCCTGATTGACGCTCAAACTCATATCCTCAAAAAGAACCTGACCGGTGAAAGCTTTATTAATATTTATAAATTTAATCATGTTTTCCTCTATAATTTCAATCTACGGTCATAAAATAATTTATTAATCGGCTGGATTATTTTTTATAACTTCCAGAATCAAAACAAGCATTTTCGCAATTTATGAAGCCGCAACGGATAAAAATTATCCTGATTGATATTGTTCAAGCATAAAAAGATACATTGATAATCTTATTTTTTTTCTGCTAAAAGAAGACCGTCGCCGATCGGAATAATACATGCGTTAACACGCTCGTCGGAAAACACATGATTATTAAATTTCCGTATCGATTCGGTTGTCTGAGACTTATCGGATTCGTCAGCTACATTGCCGTAAAATAAAACATTGTCTGCAATAATTATACCGCCTTTCTCAAGAAGGCTGAACGATTTTTCGTAATAATCGATATAACCTTTCTTATCTGCATCTACAAAAACAATTCCTGCGGAAGACGAATACTGTAAATTTAAATTATCAAGAATTTCTGAAGCTTTTCCATTTATAAGACTGATTTTTGAAGTATAGCCGAAATTTGAAAAATATTCCGAGGCTGAATTTGCATTACTTTCATTTTTCTCAATCGTAATAATTCGGCAGTCCTCAGGCATAGCTTCAGCCATCGCGACTGCGCTGTAGCCTAAAAATGTTCCGATTTCAATAATCAAAGAAGGTCGTTTCAATCTTATCAAAAAAGAAATAAATGCAACCTGTTCAGGAGTAATAAACATTTTTGACTGCGGATGAGAAATATTATCATCACGTATCTTTCTAAGCTGCGGACTTTCTTTTGAAAATCCGCGGATATATGAAATCAGCTCATTGCTTATTCCGAGAGTCTTATCCATCAGTCTTTCGGAAAAGAAATTCTTCCGCTTCGGTTAAGTTCCTTTATTCCATAGGGTCTAAGAATTTCTATGAAAATATCAAGCTGTTCGGGAGAACCTAGATATTCAAGCGTAATTGACTTCTGACTGATATCAAGTATCGAAGCCTTGAATGTTTGAGCAATTTGAAATATTTCGATACGCTTTGAAGACGAAAGCTGAAGTTTCAGCATAACGATTTCACGCTGAAAAGAATATTCCTTCGGCTGATCTGTGACCTTGATAATATCAATAAGTTTATTGAGCTGTTTTTTTACCTGTTCGATAACACGGTCATCTCCGTTAACAACAACTGTAATACATGATATATCTTCATCTTCAGTTTTACTGACAGAGAGCGAATCTATATTATAACCCCTTGCAGAAAACAGATTTACAACGCGCGCGAGAACACCTGACTGATTTTCAACTTTTACTGAAAGGACGTGCTGACTCATGCTAATTCCCTCATGATTGTTTCATTGATTGTTTTACCCGCAGGCATAAAAGGATACACATTTTCTTCAGGATCAACGAGAAAATCAAGAATGATCGGCCTGTCAGTTATTGACAATGCCTTATTGATAGCAGCTTCAACCTTATCAGGAGAATCAATTCTTATTCCTTCGGCTCCATATGCTTCCGCTAATTTTACGAAATCAGGCGCGCATTTTATGCATGTATGCGAATATCTTTTATCATAGAAATGCTGCTGCCATTGACGCACCATTCCGAGGAAACCGTTATTCAATATCGCAATTATAACAGGAAGCCTGTATTGAACAGCAACTATGAGCTCCTGAATATTCATTTGAATCGAACCGTCTCCGGCGATATCAATTACGCGTTTTTCTGTCATTCCAAACTGAGCACCTATCGCAGCAGGCAGACCATATCCCATAGTGCCCAATCCGCCGGAAGAAATAAATGTTCTGGGTTCAGTGTACTTATAAAACTGAGCTGCCCACATCTGATTCTGTCCAACTTCAGTTGTAATGATCGCTTTACCTTCGGTAAGCTCATAAAGTTTCTCTATGACAAACTGCGGCTTTATCACTTCCGTACTATTCGAATACTGAAGCGGATGTGATTTTTTAAACGATTCTATATGATCAATCCACGGCTGTATCGAAGGCTTCTTAACCTTTGCATTTATCTCGGCCAAAACATTTTTACAATCACCGACAATCGGAACATCAACGATAATGTTCTTGGAAACACTTGCCGGATCTATATCAATATGAATGACTTTGGCGTGCGGAACAAATTCCGATATCTTTCCAGTAACACGGTCATCAAATCGTGCGCCGATTGCAATGAGAAGATCCGAATCGTGAACTGCCTTATTGGCAAAATATGTTCCATGCATTCCAAGCATCTGAAGCGAAAGAGCATCGGTTTCAGGGAATGCCCCCAGACCGAGAAGAGTTGTAGTTACAGGAATTCCTGTTTTTTTAACAAACTCACGGAGTTCATCCGATGCGTTTGAAAGAATCACACCTCCGCCCGCATAAACTACCGGCTTCTTTGAATGCTCAATAAGCTGACATGCTTTTTCTATTTGAACCGGATGACCTTTATAATTAGGTTTATAACCGCGAATATCAACAGCATCAGGATAGACGAAATCACCTTCGGCGTTTGAAATATTTACAGGAATATCAATCAATACGGGTCCCGGTCTGCCTGTTGTTGCGATATAAAAAGCTTCCTTAACTATCCGCGGAAGATCTTTGATGTCCTGAACCAGATAATTATGTTTTGTAATTGGACGCGTAATACCCGTAACATCGGCTTCCTGAAAGGCATCATTTCCGATCATCTCTGTAGAAACCTGACCGGTTATCGCAACCATCGGTACAGAGTCCATATATGCAGTAGCCAGTCCTGTAATGATATTTGTCGCACCCGGTCCGCTTGTGACGAGAAGAACACCCGGTTTGCCTGTTGCTCTGGCGTATCCGTCTGCCATATGCGCAGCACCCTGCTCATGTCTTGTTAATATAAATTTCAAAGGCGCGTTAAAAAGTTCATGAAAAATTGGAATAACAACTCCGCCGGGATATCCGAACATAACCTCAACGTTTTCCTTTACTAAGCACTCTATGAGAATTTTGGCACCCTTCATTAAAAAACACTCCCTGATTCTTTATTAGACAAAAAGAATATAGCAAAAATTGCAATTTAAGCAAATTTAAAAAATGATCTCAAGAAACATTGTGTCAACAAAAAATAATCTTTAATAATATTAAAATTATTCGTCGGGTTATAAAGCAATTAAATCACATTAACACACCTGATTATTGAAACATTAATTTATAAAGGTAACATTTTACAAGAAGTTATCTGTTAAATCCAATAGGAGGCTAACCAATAAAAATCAAACTGATAAACTAAGCGCAAATATAACTGTATTTTCATTCAACAGATATTTGTCATGCTTCATAAGGAATAGCTTGAAATAAATAGTACTTAAAAAAAAAGTACTTGAACTATAAGAAATTTTACTAAAAATACAATACCCATGGATAAATCTTTTGCATTGTTCATGCTGATTTTATCTATAACATTATACTCTTAATTCGAATAATTTACTTTGCAAAGTGCGGCTTAAAGAATTTTATAATTAAGAACATTTTTGCGCTAGAACGGATCAGAGTATTTCGGCATTAAAAAATATCAATTTATCAAGGAGATCTTATGGAAAAATACCTAAGAGTATTCAAGTTCATGTTTCAGGTTTTAGGGATGATAAAAAACAACAAAGTCCTTCTAAAACCTCTTTTTTTAAACATTGCTATCGGAATCTTTTTCAGCATTGCTCTTACAGTCGGAATGTATTTCGTTACCAGCAACACATTACTTTACATTATCCTTTTCGCAGGATTGGTGATTTTGTATTTTAACGATTACTTTAATAACGGAATTACTGCCTGCTTAATTTACGATCTTGTAACAGAAGGAAAACCAGATTTTAAAAAAGCGGTTTCAAAGACATCCAAATCATTTACAGGCATCCTGATATTCGCTTCCATTTCTGCTTTTATAGATCTTTTGGCTACATATGCGGAGGAACGTGACGATTTTGTCGGAAGAATAATTTTGAATATTGTTCACGCCATATGGACAACAGCAACATATTTTGTTATGCCGGCAATGGTGATAGAAGAGCTCGGATTTTTTAAAGCTTTCTCTACTTCTAAAAATTTCATGAAAAAAGATCCGACTCAGGTTGGAATCGGTGTTATCGGTATGGGGCTTGCCACATGGGTAATGAATATTATTTTTACAGCATTGGCATTCGGTTCATTTTATTTTCTCTCAAAATTCAGCATAATTCTTGGCGGTTTTTCATTTTTTCTCATGCTCAACATTTTCTGGGGCCTGTCGGGATATCTCAAAATTACTTATTTCACATGCTTTTATGTATGGGCGAAAAATTGCGCAAACGCGAATTCGTCTGAAGTTTCACTTGCTCCTAAACCTCTTTCTGCGGTCCTTGCAGATTAAATTTTATCAGCAGAGAGCCTATCAGCTCTCTGCTTTTTTATACGCTTCAACAAACTTACCGCTAACAATAATACTCACCATTATGCCGATGCTTTTCATGTTTGACATTTTATGGAATAATCCAACAATTGAAACGAGGATCCGAACATGAAAGCATTTTCTATACTATTACTAGTAATTTTTTCATCACTTTTTTCACAAAGCGAAAATATAACTGTATCACTTCTATATTTTTCTAATATTGAAGATTCGTCCGTGAATTCATCCGGTAAAAACTATATAGGAAAGGCTCTTACAGAATTATCATATGCCGAACTTTTTCGGATAAAGGGAATAATACTCACTGAAAGAAATTCCCTTGAGAAATTACTCAATGAGACAGAACTTTCAATGACTGGATTAGTCGATGAAACAACTGCACCTAAAATAGGGAAAATGCTTGGAGCAAAAACAATTATCGACGGCACTTATCTGGTATCAGGCAAAAATTGTATCGTAACTTATAAAATTATCGATACAGAAAAGGGAATAATTCTTAAAGCCGGTACAGTTTCGGGAACAACCGATAATATCGGAGACCTTGTTAAAAACTTTACGCTTTCTGCCGGTGCGTCTCTAAAAGAAATATATCCTTCTATTGACATAACACAACTCAAAACATCAAGTTCAGCAAAAATATCAATAAATTCGGCAGAAATATTCGGTACTGCACTCGATATGAAAGACCGCGGAAAACACGCCGAAGCCGCTGAACTTTTAAAAAAACTGCTTGGTAGTAATCCCGATTATCAAGTCTTTAAAAATGCGCTAAAAGATCTCGAAAAACGCGTAACCGATTATGATAAGGCAAGAGAAGAAGCTATACGAAAAGAAGCAAACCAGCCAATGACCTGGAATAATTTTATGAAGCTGACAACAGCATATGTTTCTTCAATGAAATTTACTATGCTTTATGAAATCTCCATGAAATACAGAAACAATCCTCCGGAAATTCCAGAAGGCTATATAATGGAAAGCTCCGAACTTATAAATTATTACATCATTGCCGCATTAAACGGACTCAACAAATATTCAGAAGTAATTCATGAAGGAGAAGCTTTTCTACAAAAATATCCTGCTTCGGTCTATTATACTGTAGTTAAAACTTATATCCGGCTCTCATCCGAGAATTTAAAAGAACATGAAAAAAATAAAATTACGATAGCAAACTCTCTGAAAGCTATCGAAGAGAAGTTTTCATCTCAAGGCGAATCTGCTCAGAATTATTACAAAGGTCTTGAACTCTATACAAAGAAATTTTACAAAGAAGCTTACGAAACATTTAAAAAAGTCAATTTAAAGGAATCAATGTCAATAGGTACAACCGGAGACAATATCCTCTTTTATATTTTTCAATGCCATGCCTTGATTCCCGACAAAAAAGGCGCAGAAAAAGCCCTGAAAACAATGGAAATACTTTACCCTGATTCCGAATACATCTCAGGAATGAAAACACAGATAGATTTCATCGGAGAATAAATTACTTACTAACTAAAGCGCAACGCTAAACAAGTTTAATAAACTTCTGGGCAATAGTTTTCAGCATTTCAGATTCCGGATCAACTCCGCCGAACCTTACACTATCAAGATATTCTTTTTCAGCTTTAATCTCAACTCCCGAATTACCGAGTTCACTTAGAACCGCATATAGAATTTTTAATGATTCATGCTTACCAACAGTTCCGGAAGAAATATTCTCCAGAGTGCTTTTCACCGAAGAGGATTTATCTTTTTCAGCTGGTGTTTTAGATTTATTATTAATTTCATCAATTACGGGAATAGTTTTGACTATTTTTCTATTTCGAAAATATATCAAGGCGATTGAAACAATAATCAAACCTGCAATAAAAACTAATATAATCATTTTCGAATTGGATTTAGCAACTTGATTCGAACTCTCATCAGTCGAATCCTCAGCCTTGGCTTCAGCTATATCATATTCTGGAAGTACATACTCCAACTTCACATATCTTGATGCTTTTGGATCAAAAACAGACATGTGTAATTTTACATTACCAAGAAAACCTTTTTTTAATGGAATAATACTTACGTTATATTTTTTGACTCCGGAAAAAACCGAATCATTTAAATCAATTTGAGGTTCATCACCTTTTATAATAATCTGATAATTATCATTTTTTTCCGAAACAGGATCTTTAATTGTAAAAAAATTCCCCGCACCCTTCAGCTGAAGAGTTATTGGAATCTCTGAATGGACTCTACCTTCAGACTTTCCTGCTTCTCCCGTAAGAGAAAAAGTCCCGACTGCAGCGGCAAAATCATCAGGTGCGGAACCAGGCAAAGGTGATATTTTAATTTTCTTCATGGGAAACTTTATTTCACGATTTTGAAAAGACCGGAAAAGTCTTCCCGCATTAAATGAAAAAATAATACTTCCCCCGCCGATATCATACTCTCCCGGCTTCAACGGAACAAAAACAAAATTTACAGCCTTCCATGCACGGTATTTTTTCCCATTTACTACAACGTCCTCCGATGCTTCAGGAAGAACAAATTCTTTTGAGTAAAAACCCTCAGCCTTTGGTGCTTCATTTAGCCCCGCTATTGTAATATCACCATCGCCGGATGAAAGAATAAGATACCTCAGACAAACAGCGTCACCGACATAGTATTTCTTTTCTGTGATTTCAACACGCGGAATAATTTCAGTTTCAGCAGCCGCGTCATCGTCTTCTTCGTCAAAAATACTACGCCGCGAAACGTGACTTTTCGCATTAAAACTGACTTCTTTTGTCCGGTAGGTCTCACCGTCTACAATTACATCAAAAGGTTTAACAACTATCTTGCCGTCCTTAGCAGGAATTATTCTATACTGAAGTGATAGACTCGAGGAACTTTTTCCGTTTACCCAGCTGAAATTTCTGGACACTCCGGCATATTCTGCTTTTGCGCCGATACACACCGGATCACCGCTCGGTTCTATTTGTTTTGAGTTTTTTGCGCTTACAGAAAGAGTATAACCGCCGAAAAAATCATTATCTATTTTAACATCCAATTCCGCTGATATAAGAAACTGCGGAATCAGAAATGCAAAAAATGCCAAGTTACCAATTTTTTTCAGAACTGAAACCGTCAAGACCTTCACCCTTGCTTTTCCTCACTGGATTTTTTTTCATGCTTTCAAGAATCGAATCAAGAAGCTTTTTATCTATTTGAGATGCATTTCCGGCATCTGGTTTTGAATTTTTATCTTCGTTCTTATCTTTATTTTTTCCGCCGCTGTTACTATTTTTATCTTTATTTTCCCCGCTCTTTCCTTTGTTATTCTGATTATTCTGATTATTCTGATTATTCTGATTATCCTGATTATCCTGATTATCCTGATTATCCTGATTATCCTGATTATCCTGATTATCTTGATTGTCCTGATTGTTCATAGACAAATATTCGAGATTCTTTCTTGCCTTGTCATACTCAGGATCAATTTTTAAAGCGGCAATATAATTCTCTGCGGCTTCTTTTTTTCTTCCGCTTTTTGCATATATGTTAGCCAGATTAAAAAATGATTTCTTTTTAATCTCATCATCACCTGCGGAAGTGGCTTTCATATATGAATCTACTGCTTCATTTTCTTTCTTCATCGCGGCATATACTTTTGCTTTATTGTACTCAAGCGCAGCTAGAGAATTATCAGGTGCTGAATACGAAGAAGCCTTTTCAAATAACTCAAGCGCCTTCTCATATTCTCCTTTTCCAAATGCTTGAATTCCTTTTTCGTTATAATCTTTAAATGGATCTAGGAACGCTAAAAATAAAACAGAGCATAATAGAATTTTTTTCATCTCTTAAATCTCCACATAATGCTCTCAGAAAATAACAACAGAAAAAAGAAAAAAACAAAATACTGATATTTTTCTTTCTTTTTCTTAACAAGGCGAGAAGACTTCTGTTTACCTGAATCATTAATTTTTTCAGCAATCGCAAAAGAAGCCGAGTAAGAATCACTGATATCAAAATACTTCCCGCCTGTAATATCAGCTATCTTTTTCAGTGTTTTAAAATCTGCTTTTGAAACAACTGTCTCACCGTCTTCAGACCGTAATACCTGTTTATCCTCTTCGTTCAAATAAACAGCAGAACCAGAATCTTTACCGACTGAAGAAGTATAAACGGTAATACCTTCTGACTTGAGTTTCTCAGCTGCTTCAACCGCATTACCTCCATGATCTTCACCGTCAGAAATGAGGTACACAAACTTGTCAGCAAGTTCCTTTTTTGCAATAAGCTGATAAGCCTTGTTAAGAGCCTTTCCTATATCAGTTCCCTGTATTCCGATAGATTTTGTTGATATTGAATCAATAAAAGCAGAAAAAGCTTCCACATCATCAGTCAGAGGACAAAGCATGAAAGCTTCACCTGCAAATATTATTATTGCATAACGACCCTGAGCGTTTTGCCTTAAAAGCTTAACTGCTTCCTTAGCCCGGTCAAGACGCGATGGAAGAACATCATCAGCAAGCATACTTCTGCTAACATCGATGACCATAACAACATCTTTACCTTTAACAGGACGCATCGTAAGTTCATCGCCATACTGCGGGCGCAGAAGTGCCGCAGAAGAAATAATCACGGCAATGCCAAAAATAATTTCTGATGCGAGAATTCTTCTTCTTCCTCCGACACGACGAAAATCTCCAAAAAGTTTTTCAGTCATTTTACGTCTGAAAAAAGCATAATAAACAATGAAGCCGCATAATGCAGCAGAAAATATTACTATATGAAGAAGGTAACTGCTATTTGCAAATATCATGGTATTTTCCTGTAAACAACCGATCGAAGAATTATTTCAGCAAAAAAGAAAATTACCGACGCCGCCAGAAACGGAAAAAAATTGTCTTCGAAATCATAGTATTTTTTTACCTTATAGCGGCTCTTTTCAAGCATATTGACATCAGAAATACTTTTTTCAAAAGAATCCTTGTCTGCTGCACGATAATATTTTCCGCCGGTTAATTCAGAAATATTTTTAAGAAGTTTTTCATCAAATTCATTTTGAACATAATGTTTTGAAAATATTGCATTACCGGTAGGATATGCAACCTTTCCATCCTTCCCTATACCCACAGAGTATATTTTAATACCAAGTTCCTTTGCCGCAAGAGCAGCAGTTTTAGGATCAACAACTCCTCGGTTGTTTACACCGTCTGTCAAAAGAAGAATTACCCGGCTTTCCGCCTTACTATCTTTAAGTCGGGCGGCGCTCATTACAATCGCCTCGCCTATTGCAGTCCCATCAGTCTCAACAGAATCAAAATCCGTTTCAGAAACTATTTCACGGATAATTTCTTTATCCGAAGATAACGGTGCCTGCAGATACGCCTCTCCTGCGAAAATGACAAGACCTATTCTATCGTTTTCGCGATTTGCAATAAAACGAGAAACAATTTCTTTTGCAGCAACCAGCCGGTTCGGCTGTAAATCCATACCCTGCATTGAAGGAGAAAGATCCAGAGCAATTACTATATCAACACCGTAATTTTCTATTTCAGTATAATTAACTCCTTTTCCCGGACGAGCAAGTGCAATTATTGCAAAAAAAAGAGCGAGAAAACGCACAAGAGGAACGCTAAGATAAGTTTTACGAAAAAATGATTTTTTCTTTTTAATCATTTTCCCTGACGGAAAAAGAACAGAACTCTCCGACATAATCTTAGAGCGGAAATAAATATAATATGCCGCAACAGGCAGCAAAAGTAAAAGAAATACAGCGTTTTTAAACTCAGGCACTTTCTCTTTCCCTCGCAATCATTTCAGCATAAGAACGGCATTTGTCATAATTCTCAGAAAGCAATTCTGAAGAAAATTCTGCTTCAGCAAACTTAATCATATCCCACATTCGCATAATTTTCATAAGTTCATCACGATGCTTCTCATTTTTGAATATCTTTTCGCGGTCTGTTAACTCATCAATAATTTCAGATGTTGTCATTTCGGACGCATTGAATCCGATTTCACCTGTTATATACTCCCTGAAAGCAAAAGATAATGTATCTGCAAAATTTTCCTGAGTCACATTTTTTACATTAAGTTTCTTTAGACGCTTCTGAAATACAACGAATGGTTTTTCTTTTTTTAATCCGGATTGTTTTCTACGCCGCAAAATATATCTTATAAGAAAAAACAAAATAATCACAATTATTACAGATGCAATTATTAAAAGAATCAATCTCACAGGATAACCGGACGCTTTTATGAAATCCTCATCCTCTTCAAATTTACCTTCTTTGTTGACTGCGATAACTTCAATCTGAGGAGTTTTATATCCTATTAGATTCTTATCCTTATCACGCAACTCGACAAGAAACAAATCGTAAACTCCCGTCTTATAAAAACAAAGTTCGACTATAACACTTTTTTTTGAATCATCATTATAGGAAGTCATTACTTCATATAAAGGAATATCTTTATCATCTTCTGAAAAATAATACTTTGAATCAGGAAGCGAAACTGAGAGTTCGGGAAGTGAAGAATAATCAACTGTATAAACTATCTTATCTGCAACACGCACGGAAGTTTTATCCGCATTGGAACTTATTTCAGCAGACAAACCCGTGAAAAGAAAAATAAAAGAAACGAAAAATAAAACTATTCTCACCATCGGGAAACCTTTCCCTTATTTTTCTTTTCAAAATATTTTACAGTAGAAGAAAGAGGATCTTCATCTGTCGAAAGATCAAGAACACTAAAATATTTCAACTCATCAGAATCGAAAGGAACAATGCCGTCACTTATTGACTGCTCACCTGATTCGCTGTCCCGAAACTCAATTATTCCCCCAAAAGGAATTACCTTTTCAGAAACATCGCTCACCTTAACAGGTATAAGCTGATGACGTCTTGCAAGAATTTTCAGATTTCTATCAAAAGAATCATCAAGAAAATCTGAAATAATAAAAACTATACTTCGTTTCTTCAATGTATTATTGAGAAATCTGCAAAGTTCATTAACATCGGTATGTCGGCTTTTAGGTGAAAAATTCATCATTTTATCCAGTATACGCTGGGCAAACCTAGAACCTTTCTTAGGTTTAAAAAAATATTCTACAGTATCCGAAAAAAGCGCCGCACTGACTGAATCGTTGTTATATTCGGCAAGCTTTAAAATAACAGCAGCAAACTCCAACGCCGATTCTGCTTTTTGAATGGAAGAACCAAAATTCATTGAAGCCGAAACATCGCAGGCTATTACAAAATTAAGTTCGCGTTCCTCAGTATATTCTCTTACGTGCAGCTTTCCGGATCTTGCCGAAACATTCCAATCAATCGACTTTATTTCATCACCGAAATTATATTCACGGAGAGACTCAAAAAGTATACCGTTTCCCTTAAACGCCGAACGGTACTTTCCGGAATATACAGTATTAAGCTTACGCTTAACTTTAATGTTTATTTTCTTGAGAAGTCCGCCGGCCGAAGAACTCATGGAACTTCCACCTGATCAAGTATAAGTTTAATAACAGTATCTGTTTTAATTTCTTCGGCTTCTGCGTCATATGAAAGTATTATTCTATGCCGCAAAACATCATATGCAACTTCCTTCACATCATCCGGTGTTACAAATCCCCTGCCCGCAAAAAAGGCTGCACATTTCGAAAGCTTCATCAAAGCAATACTCGCACGCGGGCTTGCACCGAATTCAATATACTTTTTCATTTTATCATTCGGTCTTCTTGTAAAATCAATTAAAGATACGATATATGATAAAATCTTATCATCAACATAAATCTTTTCTATTATCTTCCTGATTTCAAAAAGCTTTTCGGCTGATATAACAGGATTAATTTTTTTCGGGTCTATATCGTATATCTTCTTAAGAATTTCTGCTTCTTCATCCTTTGAAGGATATTCCACTAGAACCTTCATCATAAAACGGTCAAGCTGAGCTTCAGGAAGAGGATACGTTCCTTCCTGCTCAATAGGGTTTTCCGTCGCAAGAACCATAAACGGATCATCTAGTTTATATGTCGTTTCTCCAATGGTAATCATTCTTTCTTCCATTGCCTGAAGAAGAGCAGACTGAACCTTTGCCGGAGCACGGTTAATCTCATCTGCTAGCAGTATGTTTGTAAAAAGAGGGCCTTTACGTGTAAAAAATTCCATGTTCTTTGGATTAAAAATCTGTGTGCCCGTCAAATCCGCCGGGAGTAGATCAGGGGTGAACTGAACACGGGAAAAAGATGAAGATAAGGATGCAGCAAAAGATCTTACTGCAAGCGTTTTAGCAAGCCCGGGAAGCCCCTCAACCAGTACATGACCGCCGCAAAAAAGCGCACTCATCATTCTTTCAATCAGCTTCTTCTGACCAACAACATTTTTAGAAATTTCGGAAAAAACCGCATCAACAAACGCACGTTCCGCTTTTACCTGTACGGAAATTTTTTCAATCTCAATGTAATCCATAACAGCTCCGGAAAAATAATATTTGTAATTAGAAAGCCGGTTTAAAAAGCAGCCGGCAACAGATAAACCCGATTCTATGTATAGAATTAAACAAACAGGTTACACTTCGGCAAGAAAAAATTTAAAAAAAAAGCCGGCTTATGCCGGCTTTTGACTATTTACTCTCTTTTGGAATTTTTAATTTCCAACCCGGAAAAATATAATCCGGATTTTTTATAACATCTCTATTCGCATTGAATATTTTTTTCCATTTGCGTCCGTTATTATAAAACTTTTTCGAAATTATCCATAAGCAGTCCTTCGGCGGAGTTTTATTATACTTAACTTTGTAAATATCATAATCTTCGGAAGCCTCAGAATCTGATGAAACATCTTTATCTGGATCGGTATTGTTTGAATATTTATCCGCATTACTTCCAGCCTGACCAACTAGACCGGATAATCGAAGAGACTCGTTCGAAGAATCTATCGAATCAAGATAATTGCCTTCGTTATACTGCATTTCGGCTGTTTCGGCAAGTTCTTTTGATGCCTGAAGATCAGCAGAAGCTTCTTTGGCTCCGCGAGAAGATTCGGAATCCGATATAGACTGTTTTGCCTGTTCAATTTTATCAAGCGCTGTTTCTTTTAATGCAATCTGATATGCTTCATCTGCAGCAGCTTTAGCTTCATCTAAATATGCAAAAGCTTCCTTCAATGCCAGATTATCATAAGATTTCTGAGCATTAGTAAGACTTTCTAAAGCTGAATTATATTTTTCTGGGGCAAGTTTATCAGCATTATATTTCTTTGCCTCTGCCAAAGTAGCCTTGACTTCGTTTATCGAATCTTCAATCATTCCCTTGCCGGATATGGCAGAATTTCTGGCATTTTTTGCAAGACCGTCAGCCTCAACCGCATTTTTATATGCACTTTCATACTGTTTAGATTCAAAATCAGCTTGAGCCTGTTTCTGCTTGTTAACTGCAGATTCATATTCATCTTTAGCAAGTTCTGAAGCAAAAACTTCATCAGCACTTTTTATACTCTGTTCTGCAACATCAATTGAATCCTTTGCCATCAAAGGAGCAGCCTTGTCATATGCCGCCTGAGCCTTTTCCTTGGAAGCAAGGGCTTTCTTTCCCGCATCATCATATTTCTCATCTTTAACAAGACTGTGCGATTCAAGAAGAAGAGCAGCAGCCTCATTATATTCATCAGGTGCATATTTTTCAGCTCTTGCAGTCTGAGCCTTAGTAATCATCATTTTTGCAGAAGACATTTCGCCTAAAGGAACGGGATCCCCGCAAGCCGCAAAAAACAATACAGAAAGAACAATACACAAACCAAAAATATTTCTCATATTCCCCCCTCGAAAAAAATACCGCATAGCGGTAATTGAAATAAATCTATTTATTAAATGACGAAACAGCATCCGATTCAGAATCAAATATTTCAAAAAAAGATGTAAGCTTAGTAAGCTCAAAAACCTTTCGAACAGAAGCATAAACATTTATTATTTTCAGACCACCCTGATACTTTTTCAGAGAAGAAAGACTCGAAATCAGGGCTCCGATACCCGATGAATCAATATAAGATACCTTTTCAAGGTTTATTATTACGTTATATTTCTGATCTTCAATTAGCTGATTGATTGTATCTTTTATTTCAGGGGCGTTATAAAGGTCAATTTCGCCGGAAATATCCAACACTACTATATCAGCGCTCTCTCTTCTGTTTATCTCCATCACTCACCTCTAAATTTCGCTCAAAAAGCAGTCCCTGCTACCCTAAGTCCGGCGAAACCGTATGTCAAGATATTATTTTATGCCACTGGGCTTTTTCCGACGGAAAATTGCGATAAAAAACTCTGTTTTCTTCCAAATGCAGTTATTATAAACCCAAAAGAGAATCTCATTAAAAACTTATACAGAAAAATATATCGCATGGGTTACAGCTCTTTCAAGACGATTTATTTCATCACGGCAAGACTCAAGATGAGCATCTCTTCCGAGTTTATCGCTGTCCTTGACCTTTAAAATCATTTCCCGGATAAAAAGAAGGTCTTTCTTTTTCACAATCTGCTTATCTTCTATAATTTTTCTGACATATGAGAATTTATACTTTCTAAACTGAACTTTTACAAAAAAATCTATTCCGTAAATGTTTAATATCCTCTGCAGAGGATATTGAGATTCTTTATCAGCAAAATCCTTATACTGAGGAGCATCAACTGCACGCTCGGTTTTCAGATTGCTTTTCACAGGAGATTGGGTATTAACAATAAGTTCATCAGAATTTATAGCCGCAGATGCATCAAGTACCTGCTGAGGAATATTAACCGGAACCGAAGGTTTATAATGAAAACCGTATTTCAAAGACAATTCAGCAAGCCTTTGCTCCTGCCATTCGGGAGCATAAGCCCTCCACTCTTTTTCAAGCAGGCGTTCATATTCATGAAGCATTATGGTCTTGTTTAAAACCTGACCAAGTTCAGTATTATTCAGGGATTTAATCATCGGAAAAAGTTCGCGGACAATCTGCGCAGATCCGGCGCGTTTATGGAACTGAAACTCGTAAGCTTTAACCAGATGATCTTTAAAAAATGAATTAAGATTTCTCACTATGGCAAGATCAGCCGCGAGATAACCGTCAATCTGTTCAATTCGTCTTTTTTCATCAGATGTAACTATCTCAATAGAAAGAACCTTATGGGATTCTATCAGAATAGCAATCGCTGTTTTTACAGACTCCTTAGGAAGACCTGTAGACGAGGCCATATATTTTATAAATGAATCCGAATGGACAACTGAACCCGGTGCAAGTTCCTTATTCCTAGAGGCAATTTCGGAATATATTTCATCAAGAATTTTTTGGGTTATTTCCATACAGCCTCTGAATACTCAAAAAATAGCAATAAAACACCTGTATCATTGTTTAACAAACTTCGCATTAAAAGCTATATACTCCTGTCACAGTATTAATCAAAATTCAATCAAATCCCGGAAATGCATCATCAAACAACTCATTATTTCTCTAATCAGCGGTATTGAAGAGATATTTTTGCAGTCTTAATATAAATGCAAGTAAAATTAATTGTTGCACTCATAAGGGTATTTCAAAAACATAATTACAGTTTACTTAATTATGAGGTAAAAATGAATCTCTCCGTAAAAATCGGATCACTTACACTTAAAAATCCTGTTACCGTTGCATCCGGCACTGCAGGCTACGGAGAAGAACTTTCCGCATTTTATAATCTATCCGATATCGGAGCAGTAATAACTAAAGGGCTTTCACTAAAGCCGCGTCCTGGAAACAGCGGAAACCGCATAATAGAAACACCGTCAGGCATACTCAATTCAATAGGACTCGAAAACGTTGGAGTTGAAAAGTTTCTTACTGAAAAACTGCCTTTTCTAGAAAAACAAAAAGCGACAGTAATAGCAAATGCCGCAGGGCATTCTATAGAAGAAAATGTCGAATTATGCAGAATTCTTTCTGCCGAAAAAAATATTCATGCGATTGAGTTGAACGTATCATGCCCCAATGTTAAAGAAGGCGGTATAGCTTTCGGTTCGGATATTAATCTGATGCGCGAACTGCTGACAGAAGTACGCGCAGCATGCACCCTTCCGCTTATAGTAAAGCTTTCTCCGAACGTTTCCGATATCGCGGGATTCGCTCTTTGCGCCGAAGAATGCGGAGCAGACGCAGTAAGCGCGATTAATACACTCGTCGGAATGAAAATTGATATTAAAAGTAAAACTCCGCATTTTAACAATAAAGTTGCAGGATTAAGCGGACCTGCAATCAGACCAATTGCAGTAAGAATGGTTTACCAGATTTTTGACAAAGTTTCAATTCCAATACTCGGTCTGGGCGGAATTTCAAATGTCGAAGATGCTCTGGAATTTATTCTTGCAGGAGCCCGTGCAATATCCATCGGAACAATGAACCTTGTTTATCCATCCTGTGCAGCTGAAATCGCTGAAGGTTTATCCGACTATATGACCGCAAACGGAATTGATGACATAAATGATCTTGTTGGATATGCCCACTCAGCCGGAATTAGTCCGCAATAATTTGCATCATGCAGGACGCTATAAATGAATTATGATAAAACAGTCGAATCTCTTGAAGAAGAAATAGACGCACTGAAAACCGAACTGAACAAAAAAGAGACTTCTTTACAAAACCTGAAAAAACAATTTAATAATTTTTCATCCGAAACAACATATATATCCAATGATGAAATTTCAAAATACCGTTTCATTCTCGAAAATACATCAGAGGAATTTTTTCTTCTTTCATCCAATGGCAGAATTCTTCTGGTAAATAATTCTGCCAGCGAATCAATCGGATATTCCCAGATAGAAATACAGGGAGAACATATATCCATTCTAAATCCCGATATGAATCCAGATAATTTCCGCAAGCTGTTCACCGAATTAAAAGAAAGGAAAACTATATCCCGCGAAATCAGCCATATTGCAAAAAACGGATCGAAACATATAAAAGAGATGCGCTACGTTTACATGAATATATCGGGAAGCGATTTTGTCTGCGCATTTTCACATGACATCACCAATAAAATAAAAACACTGAATTCGTTGAAAGAAAGTGAAGAAAGATATCGTGCCCTCATGGCTAATCTTCCGGAAATAGTTATAATTCATCATAATGATATGATTATTTATGCAAATGATACACTTGAAAAAATAACAGGATATTCCGCTCAGGAGGTTTACGGCAAATCTCTTTTTAACATTATTGATTCTGCAAGCTTTGACGAATTCCAGAGGCTTCTTCATGACTCGCTTGAAGATAAAGCAAACACGGATTTATACAATATTGTATTTATTCCGAAATCTGGAAGCCACGTTAAAACGGAAAGCCGCAGTATAAAAATTCATCTGCATAACCAGACCTTAAATCTAACGGTTTTTGCTGATGTCACCAAACGCAAAGCAATGGAAGAACTCCTTTCCAAAGAGCATGGCATTCTCAACAGAGTAATAATGAAAAATCCGGTTGCTATGGCAATTTTTGAAAAAGACGGACGTCACATAAAATCCAATACAGCTTTTTCTAAAATATTCGGTTCTGATTTTGATAAAAACTATACCTTGTTTTCCGATCCTATATTCTCAGATTATACATATGAGCTTGAAAAACTTAGAAGCGGGGAAACTGTAGAAATTAAAAACTTTCATTATGGCGAAAAAGATGCTGAATGTTTTTTACACATAACGGGTTTTTCAATTAAGAATGCCGAAAACAGAATAGACTGTATCGTAGCCATTATTGAAGATATTACTGCCGAGAAAGCTGACAATGACATGAGGAAAAAACTCGAAGAACACCTTCGTAATTATTTCGACTTTCCTCTTATTGGACTTGGAATAATCTCAGAAAATTACCTGATTACCGATGTGAATCAGAAATTTTCTGAATATTTAAAAACTGAAAGAAGTAAACTTATAGGGAAAAAATATTCAGAAATTTTTCCTAATAACACAAAAAAAGAAATGCTAGATCTTCTGTCTGATCTTTTTTCCGAAAAGACTCCGTTCATCCTGACAGAGACAAAGGCAGTACGCGGCGACGGTGAAGAAATCGACATTAATATTTCGGCACGTATTGTAAACAACGGAAAAGGTTATTTACCGTATGCCATTGTCGTACTTCAGGATATAACAGAAATAAAACAGACTAATGAGAGAATCGCTGATGAAAGAGAAAAACTTTTTGTAACACTTAAATCCATCACCGAAGCAATTATAACCATAGACAGCGGTTATAAAATCATACTAATGAACCAAAACGCCGAGAATCTCACAAAAGTACCTCAGGAACTGGCTCTAGGCAAAGAAGTTGAAAATGTTTTAAAACTGAATGACGAAAACGGTAAAAATATTACCAGCGAAATCGTCCGAAATCTTCCGGACGGAACAATTAACAGATATCTCGCCTCAACAAAAGACGGAACGAGTGTTCCTGCAGAAATTTCCACATCCTCTGTTTTCGACAAGTCAGGAAAACTATCCGCTAAAGTTTTAACCATAAGGGATATTTCCGAAAAAAAGCAGCATGAAGAAAACATGCTCAAATCTCTTAAGCTAGAATCACTTGGAATTCTCGCAGGAGGAATAGCTCATGACTTTAATAATATTCTTACAACAATACTCGGAAATATCTCACTCGCAAAAATCTGGATCGGCGATTCAGAAAACCGCATTTTAAAAGCAGTTCTCGACGCAGAAAAGGCATCCATGAAAGCCAAAGATCTTACCCACCAGCTCCTTACACTTTCAAAAGGAGGTCTACCGGTTAAAACAACCGCATCGGCGTATGAGCTGATAATAGACAGTGTTGATCTCGCCTTTCATGGTTCAGCTATCATCTGTGAATTCGATATTGAAGATGATCTTTGGAACATAGAAATTGATGAAAGCCAGATTTCACAGGTTCTGCACAATCTTCTTCTTAATGCGAGACAAGCCATGGCAGATGCCGGCAAAGTTATGGTAAAATGCTCAAACTACAGCAATAATGATTCATCTAATCCTTGTCTTGATAAAGGCAATTATGTACGCTTCATCATACAAGACAGCGGCTCGGGCATACCTAAAGATATTCTGCCTAACATCTTTGATCCGTATTTTACAACAAAACCAACCGGGCATGGTCTAGGCCTTGCTATCTCTTACTCCATTGTCAAAAATCATTGCGGACATATTGATGTTGAATCCGAAGTCGGTTCAGGAACCATTTTTACATTATATCTGCCTGCAATAGATAAAGAAATTAAAGAAAAAACTGCCACAGAACCGTTTATTAGTAATCAAAAACTGCACATTTTAGTTCTTGAGGATGAAGAAAACATTTTAACACTTCTCGCAAGAATTTTTGAGCATTACGGATATGAATATGTTTTCACATCAGACGGAAAAAATACAATTAGTGAATATGAAAAATCAATTTGCAGCGGAAAACCTTTTGACGTGATACTTCTAGATTTGACAATTCCGGGCGGAATGGGCGGTAAAGAAACATTTATAAATCTTAAAAGAATTAATCCTTTGGTAAAAGGAATTGTTTCAAGCGGTTATTCAAATGATGACGCAATGAGCAATTTCATCGAATACGGCTTTTCAGCCCGCATTGTAAAACCTTACAACATTGAAGATTTAATAAGAACAATTACAGAAGTCGTTTCTTGCGGAAAGCAGCAGTAATAATCTGCTGCTTTCCTATTTTTTATTCAAAATCCTTTGAAAGCCTTTTCTACAATATCCTTACGCGGAGGACTAGTAAACAAACTCACAGCCGGCACAACAGCAAAAGGAACAATCATAGCAATTGACGAAGCAAGCGGAGAATAATCCTGACCCATCTTATAAAAAAGAACAATGGCAAGTGTAAATCCGGTTATCATTCCGGCTAGAACCCCAGCCTTTGTTGCCCGTTTCCAGTATAGTCCATAGAGATAAGGAGCAAGAAAACTTCCCGCAACTACTCCCCACGACAAACTCATGAGAGTGACAATAAATGCAAACTCATATCGGGCTATGAAGAACGCAAATGCCATGAATACAAGACAAAGAAAACGCATCATAGCAAGAGATTTTCCCTTAGTGATATTTGGATTAACATGCCCTTTATACATATCAATTGCAACAGCTGAAGAAGAAACCAGTATCAGTGATGATAAAGTTGACATTGAAGCAGACAAGACCAAAAGAAGAATTAGAGCCATAAGAGTTTGCGGCAAATGCGCATTCAGCATATCAGGAACTATTCTGTCAAAAGCAGGTTTGGTTCCGTTCATCGGAAGAGTATCAAAGAAAATATGCGACATTGATCCGACAAAATATGCAGTCACTGAAATAATCAGCGCAAATATTGTTGTTGCAACCGCAGCTTTCATTATAACTTTTTCATTTTTAATGGCATAAAATTTCTGAACCATCTGTGGAAGGCCCCACGTCCCGAAACTTGTCATAAAAATCAATGAACCCAGAATAAGCATTGAAGGACGTTTGCCTTCAGGAATATGTTCCGCATATTTTGATGAAATCATGGAAATAACATTTGATATTCCGCCTGCATCAGAAGTTAAAACCGCAACCATTGCAGCGCATCCGAATATCATAATAATTCCCTGAATAAAGTCAGTCACCGTTATAGCAAAATAACCTCCAAGAATCAGATAAATTGCTGTGATTATAATCATTATAAGAAGAGCAGAATCATATGAAATAGTAAATGTTGATTCAAAAAGATGACCAAGTCCTTTAAAAATTGAAGCACAATAAGGAAGCAGAAAAATAAATATTATTGCTGCACTTATAAGCTTAAACCAATTCGCGCCGTAACGCTCCTGAAGGAACTCCGGCATAGTCATAACATCCAAATTCTGAGTCATTACTCTAGTACGTTTACCGAGAATGAGCCATGCTGCGAATGAGCCAACAAAGGCATTGCTTAAAGCTATAAGTATTGAACTGAGACCAAAACCCCATCCCAGCTTTCCGGCAAATCCGATAAAAAGAACAGCCGAAAAATATGTAGTACCGTATGCAACTGCGGAAACCCATGGACCGATCGAACGTCCGCCAAGAAAAAAATCATTAAGCGATGAAGTTTTTCTCATACCCCACAGACCGATACCAATCATCAGCAGCATAAACAAACAGACAAATATAATTGCAGTCATCAAATTCCTCCAAATTTAACAGGTCTTTACTCCGTCCGGATGGTTTAATTATTTTAAAAACAGGAGTCAATTGCAAAATCAGAATAGACCGCTTTTGACTAAAAAAACAAAATATTATTTAATGACATTAAACTCTTTAAATCAGAATTGAAATCTAGCTCCCAAGGTAAGAGTAACATCTTCCTTGTTTTTGAGATTAACCATAGTCTCTGCGGTTAACTTGAACATAAACAAATTAAACTCCAAACCCAAAACATAAGTCGGTATGACAGGATAAGGATAATATTTCGAATAAGACTCCATTTCCGCCGTACCCAATTCACCTGTTGGATTGACAACTGGAATGGGATCAGTTGTTAATCCAACACTGGAATCGGCAGAAAGCGTGAAATGCCCGAATCCGAATGCACATCCGAAACCAGTATACAAATTGATAAATTTTGCTATATTAAAATATGCGTTAGCATTAAACCCGGCTGAAATCTGAAACCATTTCAGACTTCCATCAAGTTCCCCGTCATACGTCACAGGGTAATTCCCTTCTGACGCAGATCCAATACCGTCGGGATCGAGATCAAATGAACCGAGTTCGCCATCGATCTCTCGTCTCATCTCCAATACTCCCCTAAGTATATCAGCCCCTGCAGAAATGTTTATTCCTTCGAGTTTCAGCAAAAACGGAACAACAACAGCTTCATCAAATATTTTATATCTGACTTTTCCGCCGATACCTACCATTTTAAATTTTCTTATTTTAACATATTCTGACACTTTGTTAATTGAGTCGGGATTATAATAAAAAATATCAAAATAACTGAATTTGCCGATTATATCCACCTTATCCGAAATACCTGTTCCAAAAAAAACAACCGGGGAAAATCCTACTGCAGGAAAAGATCCATCCACCGCTTTATCATCAAAATACTTCAAATTAGAGAAACCGAGCGCAGCACCTGCTCCTGCTGTAAAATGAGGAAAAACGCCTATCAAAACAGAACCAACCGGATAACCGGATATATTACTGAGCATATTAGCTTCGGCGATAAAATCCCCATTGGCATCAATTTTATTTTGAAAAGATTCCGCTATTCCGGCCTGTGAATCCAGATTTGGAAAATAATCGGGAAGATCAAATGTCACGGATGTTTTAGCTGCAATATATGCAGGCATTAAAATCAAGAAAGACAAAAGGATTTTTTTCATAAAACACCGTCTGCAAAATGTAATGAGAACTATCAAAGGTTAATACTGAACTCATAATAAACACTAACGGTATTATTTGCAATTTTAATTATTTATAACACAAAAAAAATAATTCGACAAGATAATGAAACATTTCCTGAATTAACTGTTTAACTGTAAAATAAATATAAATCTTTTGACTGGAATTTAAACATTAAATGAGCAAAAAAAGAATAACAATTCCATTTTTCGTTCCTCACAAAGGATGCCCGAATTTATGCATATTCTGTGATCAAAAAATCCAGGCAGGACGCGAACCGTTACCTGAAGAAATTATACCTACAATTAAGCAATACAGAAAATCAGCCCCAAAATCGGTCACTAACTTCGAACTGGCTTTTTTCGGCGGAAGCTTTACCGGGATTGAAGTCAATTATCAGATACAACTTCTTAAGGAAGCAAAAACAGCGCTGGAAAACGGGTTGATCGATGGAATTCGCCTATCAACACGTCCCGATGCCGTAAACACCGAAACATTATCATTACTTCAAAAATACTCTGTTAAAACAATTGAAATCGGTGCACAGTCATTTTCAGACGATGTTCTATCCGCGTCTGGAAGAGGACACACTGCTAAACAGACAATTGACGCCGCAAAGCTTATAAAACAAAACGGATTTGATCTTATTATTCAGCTTTTACCCGGCTTACCGCTTGATACAATAGAAAAGACCATACGATCTGCAGAAATTACAGCAGAGTTGGCTCCTTCTGGTGCTAGAATTTATCCGGCAGTTGTTTTTGATGGTACTAGCTTAGGCAAAATGTTTAAAAGCGGTTTATACACTCCTCTTTCTGTCGAAAAAGCTGCGGAATGGACATATGAAATTATGAAGATTTTTCAGAAAAACAATATTAAAGTAATCAGAATTGGCATAAATCCGGTCGAAAACGGAAATCTATCAAAAGTAATAAGCGGAGCATATCATCCTTCATTCGGTCAGATTGTCAAATCGAGATTAAAACAGGATGAAATGGAAAAACTTTTTCTTTTTCATGAAATAGGTCAAAAAAGTACAATATTGATTCCAATTGATTATAAAGAGGAATACATAGGACAAAAGAGATCAAATATTAAGTATCTTGAGGATAAATACAAAACAAGAATTTGCTGTAAATTCCACGATGGTGAGCTTATGAAGATTTAATAAGAGGCAGATTCGTAAACCTGCCTCTTATTAAATTACTTAGAACCTTTCTTTACTGCTTTTTTAGCAGCTTTCTTAACAACTTTCTTCACTGCCTTTTTAACAGTTTTTTTAACAGCTTTTTTAACCACTTTTTTACCAGCGGCTTTTTTAACTGTTTTCTTTGCTGCAGGCTTTGCAGAAGAAGATGCTACAGGTTTTGCAGAAGAAGCCGGTTTTGCAGCAGCTTTAGGCTGAGCAGATCCTGATACTTTGTCCTGAACCCATTTTTTAACATCGTTTAACACTTTCATTCTTTCTCTCTCCAATTCATTCATTATTTCATGATAAAGACCGTCATATTTTTCAAACCGCTTATCAGAAGATCCTAAAGCGGTAAACAACTCATCAACTCCTGAAACATCGCATAGTTTATCTGCAGTTCCAGTCAATATTAGTATTGGTAAACGTATATCCGATGCCCTGTCAAGACAGAATTGAGAATTTTTATAAAGTTCATCAAAAAGCCTTATTGATATCCTGTCATGAATCAATTTATCAGACTTAATTTTTTCAATCTCTGCTTTTTCTTTAGTTAGATGTTCGGGTGTCACATTTGTCGAAAAGGAAAATGAATCAGAAAAAACCGAAGCAATGCGGGCACCTAAAAGAAAAAGAGGTGAATTCTTCACAAAAGGCTTTACTGAAGGAGATAAAAGAACTAAACCAGATATATCTCTCTGATAAACAAGAGAATAACGAAGAGCAATCATTGCTCCATAACCTTCGCCAATAAGAAAAACCGGTACTCCCGGATATTTAGCTGAAATAGAATTCATAAGACATTTAATATCATAAACAAATGTCAGAATAGTTTCGGAATCACCACGCTTGCCTTCCGATTTTCCATGACCGCGGAAGTCAGCAGCATAAAAAGAAAGATTTTTATTTTCGAAATATGAAACCATTGAAGAAAATCGATCGGAATGACCGCCTAAATCATGCAATAAAACAACAAGAGCCTTGGTTTTATCTGAACGCCAGGCTGAATAATAAAGTTTTGTCGCGTTTTTTCCGCTATATAAACCATTTTCAATTAGATATCCAGCCATTCAATTCCTCCGGAACAAGATTGAATCTCATCCCTATAAAACTTGAAAGACTATATTTCTTTTTGTAAATAACTATTTACAAAATTGCATTTTTTTTATAAAAAAATCAAGATCAGCTGAATTTCTTGGATATCTCTCTTAGTAAAATATCAAGCTGAAAAGGTTTTGGAATATACAGATCAACGAAATCTTCACCTGATTTAATATTCAAATTCCATCCTGAAAAAAGAACAGTAACAGCAGCAGGCATTTTTTTCTTAACTTCAGCGAGCAATTCAAGCCCTGTCTTTCCAGGAATACCGTAATCAGATATTACCAAATCAAACTTCTGCAAACCCATCTCTTTTTCAGCGGAAAAACTATCTACACACAAAGTAACCCTGTTCCCGGTATTGTCAAAAAGCTCACGCAGGACTTCGCGGAGAGCAGCTTCATCCTCAACTACAAGAACATCTAGGTCACGAAGGCGGTGAACTTCATCCTTAGAAGATAATATTGTCTCTTTAGAAATCATTTTAGCGGGGATTGAAACCTTTATCGATATGCTGTCTGCGGATTCTTCTTCAATAACACGAAGATGCGCAAGTTCCGCCAATCTGCGTATTTCAATATCCGATAAATACTCATTTTCATAGCCATGACTCTTCTTTTTTGCCGATACGGAAAAAATATAATCAGTGCTCTGACGAATATCGACCTCTATCTCACCATCCTGTTCTATATAATTCGCTATTCGAAAAATCATTGATACGAATATTTCACGCAACAATTTAATGTTTCCGGTTATTACACCCTTCACAAAAAAATGTTTTGAGATTTTTACATCACGTATCTTATCGCGTTCTTCGACCTTAAACTGCATTTTAGAAAATTCTACAGCATCATCTATAAGTGAAAGAATTTCCTCTGATGATTCCTCTTCGTCGTCAGATGTTTCTCCTACAAAATCCTGTATGCGCTTAATTTGACGGGCACCGTCATTTGCAGAATCATATATTGATTTTAATCCGTCCAACAGAACATCTTTCTCAGTCTGCTGCATCATCATCTGCGACCGGTTCATAACAATATTCATAATATTGCTGAATGAGTGCAGAAGACCTTCAAACATATCACCGAGAATGTTTTCGCGATTCTTGCTCGTTAAACGCTTTTCAAGGTTACTGATTGCAGTTGTATCCTCGAAAAGGATTTCTACAGCAACAATCCGCCTCTCGCTCATAATACTGTAAAAAACAGCATTAGCGTATTTTTTTTCATTCTTGCGGGTAACTATCTTTATATCATTAAGACGTTTAAAAACAGAAAGTCCGCCAAGAACATCTTTAACCGAGTTTTTTATACGTTCGGCATCATAAGCTGTAAAAATTTCATAGAATTTGGATGAATCTGAAAAAAGTTCATCCTTAGGAAATCCTGTAATCCGTTCAACAGATGAGCTTACCATTGTAATATCGCCTTCTGAATTCAAACGCACAATCGGAAAAGGAGAAAACTCGAATAAATTCTGGTTATCAGACGAAAGAGGATCAGACATAACAGACTGATCAAAAGATACAGCTCTGTCATCTACACGCTTGAAAAAAGCAAGAATGCCGGGAAGACAACTGTCCAGACTCATCGGATAAAGATAAATCTCTACAGGAATCTGCGTATCATCAGCTCCCCTTAATACAGCAAAACAGCGGGTATCCACACCGGAAAGCGCCTTGTGATACGAAAGCGCAATCTGTCTGCGGTACTCGCTGTATAACGGATGTGAAACATCAAGCGCTATTGAATTTTCATTATCAGAGTCTGATGAAAATATTTCAGAAAAAACGGTATTTTTAAAAATGAGATCTCCGGAAATGCTTAATACGCATACCGGAAATTTCAATTTATCAAAAATCTCGTATCCCACAATGCTACCGCCGTCAGTTAACTGTTCTGCAGTTTATTATAAACTTCTTTTTTGCAGGAATATCAAAATCGCCGAGATCCTTTTCGCTAATTACAGAAGAATTTGCATAAAACTTAACTTTGACATTATGTTTTCCTGGATTAATTCCTGCAAGCGCAAGCTGAAAATTAGCCGGCAAAGTGCTCCAACAGCGAAGATCCGGTTCAATCTGCATAATCAAACCTGCTCCGACAATTCCCCCGGTAATTGCACCAATCAATCCAGCAACACCTTTTGTCTTTTTGCTTGACTGAGCAATTTCTTTCGCTACTTTACCAGCGATTACCGCAGTAATTGCTTTAACAACAATTCCTGCCGCAACCTTGGTTTTAATTGTTGCATATTTTTCTTCAAGAGTTTTCAAAGAGGTATCTGCAATATTTTCAAGCATATAGGAACGGGCTTTTTCGACTCCGTCAATTTCCAGAGTAAGATAATCTGATTTTGCTGAACGGCGTTGATACTTAGGAATAGGATTTTCAACCGTTGCTAGTACAGCAAGAATAGCAGCAAAAGTTACTCCTTCTTTTGTTTTAAGCGATGCAGAATCAAACGCAAGTCTCAAAGCAATACGCATAGACTCATCATCCATAATCTTTCCGCGAGAAACTTTAATTGGAGACATACCGTTTTGAAAAATAACGACAACCTGAGACGGTGAATCGCCATAGTTACCGAACTTAGCTTTCCATGCCTGATATTCATCATCATACTTCAATTTTCCGGATAAACGAACAAGATCCCTTCTTACAAGTGGGTTAGAAGGATCAAGCTGGTAAATCTGCTTCATTTCAATATAAGCATACTCCAGATCATCCGTGTCATTTGAAGCATCAGCAACAGCTTCAAACGCCACAGCAGTAAGATACTTTGCCATTATATTCTGTTTAAACTGGTTCAAACCTTCCGATTTATAAGAAGTAAGAAGATCATTAACCCGCTTAAATTCAACCCTCGCGGAATCATTCTGATCAAGCATCAGAAAATTCATTCCCGCATACATATGAATTAAAACACGCTCAAAATCTTCACCGCGATAATTCGTTTTTGTGTCATTAGTAAGCAATGCAATGGATTCCTGAGAAATGCTTATAGGTATCTTTTTTGCAAGTTCACCTGCTGAAAGAAAAAGCTTATTACTGTTCTCGTAATCAAACGCAACATTAAGCATAGTTCCGCATTCCATCTGTGCAAGCAGCTGATCCCTTCCTGAAGAATTAGCCGAAGGAAGAAGCTTCCTTGCAGCATCCTTAAACTTCATCTGATTGAAAAGCTTGTTTGCCTCGACTATATCCTTATGAAATTGCGTGCTGCAGGAAAACAAACAAACAACCATAGCAAATATAAATAATCTTGTTATCTTCAGCATAATAAATCTCCTGTGTTTACGCTTGTACTAGAAGGAAATTTTAGTATTTTTGCTGGTTTTCAAAAATTCTTTCTGTTCCTGCCACATAATAATCCCTGTTTTGAGATTATAAAGCTTCAGAGTAACAACAAGATATTGAATGTTTTTTCCTTTAACAGTTCTTACATTATCACGAACGTCACCGGTAAGATACATATTAGGCGATTTCAAATAACCCATAGGTACTGCACTATCCGGATCAATCATGCCGCTCATTCCTTTTTCCATTTCTTCAAGAGCTTCAGCTGTCAGTGAATCATCAACAAAGGATATTCTTTTCTTGATAAGCTGTGTAACAATTTCTTCAGAAATCATTTTGGTATCAATATGTTCTGATGTTTTATTCTGAAATTTCTTTACCTGAAGAAACGCAGGCTGTTTCCACTCATCTTTGAGATAAGAATAAATCGCATCAACCATCTTGGAAGTGGTCATCTTGATCTCTTTAGGTCCCCATTCTGCAGAACCTTTATCCTTACTCGCATCTCCGTACTCAACCGTTGAACCGCAAGCTGAAAAAATCATAGAAACAAATAGAATCGAAGCAAATGCAGCAAACTTTTTCATATCAAAACCCCTTGAATTATTATTAAAACCTTATTATTAACCCGAATTATTCAGGCACTTTATCAGTCACAAAAGGCTAAACTTTGTTACTATTAATGTCAACAAACAATTTGGAAGGATAAAAAACATGATTTTTAAACAAAATCAGACATTTTGACTGATAGCATCTATTATTAAAGCAAGATAATCTTTCATTACAGTAGAAAAAAACAATGGGTGAAACTCTTTAAGCTCAACATTTCTTGTAAAAACAACTGTGCCATCATAATAAAGCGCTTCAGCACAATTAATCTCACCCGACAATATGGACTTAAAGTCTTCAAGCCTGAGCAAACATACAGCTTCAACTTCTCCGTCCGGAAAATTGTATTTGTCAATATCAATGTCTGAATTCATTATCCAGATATGCTGAAATTCGCGGTGAAATAAATCTATTTGAGGTATTTTTTCCTCATAACGGAAATATCCCAAATCTGTGAGTTCTTCATCTTTAACACTAATACCCAATTCCTCAGAAGCTTCTTTCTGTATTTTGCCGTCATTCAGACCAAAAGGAACATGCCCGCCGACAGAAATATCAAGAACAGACGGATAAAGATCTTTTTGACTGGAACGCTTTTGAAGCAATATCCAGATTTCTCCGTCTATAATTTTATAAATCCACAGATGAACACCTTCGTGCGGGATTCCTTCCCTATGAGCGAGAGACCTTTCAACAGGACTGCCGAGAGGCTTCCCAGTTGACCAATCCCATTCTTCAATAAATTCCTGATTTTTTTTTGCAATCACATTGAACTCTCTTAATTATTTATAAACAATGCGAATTCTAATGCAAACAAAAAAAGCGGGGAAAACCCCGCTTTTTCAACCTGCAAGAAGTTCAATTTTCCTTGGTTTGACTTCTTCTCTTTTTTTCATTGTAACAGAAAGAACGCCATTATCATATTTCGCCGTAACCCCGTTAGGTTCAATATCCGCACCCAAGGTGAAACCTCTGTAATAATCACCGCCGGAAAATTCTCTGTATTTTATAACTTCTGCAGAATTTGTTTCCTCAGAAAATTTTCCTTCAATTTCTAGTTTTCCTTCACTTAAAGTAATGGAAATATTTTCTCTCTTCACTCCCGGCATATCAAGCTTAATATTATACTCATTTTCATTCTCAGCAATATCAGCAGCCGGAGAAATTTTTCTGTTAACCAATTTTTCACTCATATTTCCTCCTTAAACAATCTCGATCTTTTTAGGTTTTGCAGCTTCACTCTTTGAAAGCTCAACAGTCAAAATACCATCAATCAGTTTCGCACTCATTTTTTCCCTATCAAGCTGATAAGGAAGCTTAACAGTCTTCTTGAATGCTCCCGAAGCACGTTCACGGCGAAGATATCTGCCAGAAACATCTTCGTTCTTAGGTACAGCCTTGATAACTAAATAATTATCAACAACCTCCAGTGAAATGTCTTCACTGGTCATTCCCGGAACAACGGCTTTGACTACAACTGCATCTTCTTTTTCATAAACATTTGTCAAAGGCCTTTCTCTATAAACCGATTCATCAGATACTGCCGAATCAAAAGCCTTAACCAAATCGTTAATCATACTGTAAACAGGATACATACTTTCCTCCTCAATTTATCATTATTTTTGTTTTATTTTCTTCTTTTTCAGTTTTAGGAATAACTAATTCCAAAACCCCGTTCTTAAACTCAGCTTTTATCTCTTCACCCTTTACAGATTCCGGAACGCGAAATCTTCTCTTAAATTCACCGGAGCTCCTTTCATGAACATGATACTCTCCTTCATCATGCTCTTTTTCACTTGAACGTTTTGCTGAAACGCTCAGAAAACCGTTCTCAATGCTCACATCTAAATCCTCTTTCTTGACACCCGGAAGATCAGCTTTAAGCAGATAAGAATCTTTGTTTTCAACTAAGTCTACATTGAAAAGCCTGTCATCCGCTCTGAAAAAATCTGGCAAACTCCTGAAGTCATCGAATAGTTTTTCGATCGGAGTTTCGTGTTTTGTTATGTTCCACATAATGACCTCCTTTATATTACTGTTAGCACTCATATTTATCGAGTGCTAACAGTAATATAACTAAAGATCATAAAATCGTCAATATCAGTTATAATTTTTTTTACTTTTCTAAAATGATTTACTAAGAAAACAGAAGGAAAGGCGGCTTAAACAAATCGGGCATTTCGGATTATTTATAGTGATAAAGCTCTTCAATCTGATTTATTACATATTTTTTTGTTTCTTCGCGGGAGAGCTGGGACTTGAATCCGGCAGCATTCTTATGTCCGCCGCCGCCGTTGGAAATAGCAATTCCGGATACATCAAGATCACCTTTTGTTCTCATGCTGACTTTAAGAGGTCCTTCTATATCCTGCTTTAGAAGTACCGACACCTGCACTTCCGCAACAGAAAGGGGAAGATTGATACTTGTCTCACCCTGTGAAAAATCCGCGCCGGTTTCCTTCAGCATTTCGGGAGTAAGATGCATTAAAATCATCTTTCCATCAAGGTAAACTTCGACTGTTGAAAGAATTTTTGATTTTAACAGAAAAGCCGATAGTTCATTAATATCAAAAATCCTTTCATGAATTTCAAACGGCTTTATTCCCGTAGAGAGAAGCTTCGCTACGGCAAGGTGAGTTCTCGGTGTGGTCTTTTTATACTTAAAACCGCCGGTATCAAAAAGCAGTCCGGTATACAAAGCCTGAGCGGCATTTTTTGTAAAATCATGGCGGTAATGATCCATTATAAAGAAAACAATTTCGCTGGCACTCGAAGCCTCAACCATGACAAAATGAGTATCAATATAATCTTCGCCGCCCTCGTGATGGTCGATTATAAATATTTCATTAACATGCGGAGATAAAAGTGGATACACCGCACCGGTATTTACAAAATTATTCGTATCAAGAACAACAACCGAATATTCAGAAATATCATCAGGCAGAGAAAAATCCGATGCAATATTGACAACCGAATCCCCATCAAGAAAACAAAGCTTATCGGGCGTCTGATCGCCATTGACTACAAAAGACTTTGTTCCAAGCGAATCCAAAAGTTCTTTTAGGGCGATTTCCGCACCTATCCCGTCGGCATCCGGAGATTCATGTGTCGTAATTATTATCTTTTTGTTTTTTTCAAAAAACTGAATTACATTATCCAGACCACTGTTCATGCTTCTCCGCTTTTTTATTTCAGTAATGGATATCCCATCTCTTCACGTATCTGAACATATCTTTCTGCACATTTTCTAGCCATATTTCTAACTCTAGTAATATAACCGACTCTTTCCGTTACAGAAATGGCTCCTGCAGCATCCAGCATATTAAACGCATGCGAACATTTCAGGACAAAATCATATGCAGGAAGTACAACTATCGGCTCTTTATCAAGAATAGAATTACATTCTTTCTCAAAAAGATCAAAAAGCTGAAAATACATTTTAGGATCACTCATGCTGAAATTGTAATGAGAAAATTCATATTCACTTCTAAAGTGAACATCCCTGTAATAAATATGATCATTCCACTTAATATCAAAAACACTGTTAACGCCCTGGAGATACATGCAAATTCTTTCAAGACCGTAGGTTATTTCTACAGGAATCGGATTAAGCTCAATGCTTCCGCACTGCTGAAAATATGTAAACTGAGTTATCTCCATTCCGTCGAGCCATACTTCCCAGCCAAGTCCGGCAGCACCGAGAGTCGGAGACTCCCAGTCGTCTTCAACAAAACGTACATCATGATCATTTAAATTCAATCCCAAATAACGAAGTGAATCAAGATAAAGATCCTGTATATCCGATGGAGACGGCTTCATTATCACCTGATACTGATAATAGTGCTGAAGACGATTCGGATTCTCGCCGTATCTTCCGTCAGTAGGCCTGCGTGAAGGTTCAACATAGCACACATTCCAAGGCTCAGGACCAAGAGCACGAAGAAAAGTTCCCGGATTAAATGTTCCGGCTCCAACTTCCAGATCGTATCCCTGGATAACTATGCATCCTTTTGAGCTCCAATATTCATTAAGTTTTGCAATAAGATTTTGAAAATGCATTTTTGAATCCTGATTATTTCAAATTTTCGATATTCTTCATCTGAGTATTATATGCGTCTATTAAAATATCATGAAGTTTCTTAAAATTATTGGCATCTGCCAGATTAAAGTACGAAAGAACATCTTCGTCCACGATCTCAAAACGGTATTTACCTATTTCGGCCTCGCAAAAAACATGTGCTAGGTAAACTGTATAGTTTAGTGACTTGTTTTTCTCATTTACCATATGAGGCTTGCGGTGATATTCAATCGCTTCTGAAAGATCATCATCAAAGTGCCAGCGCTTGACAATCAGACTGCCGAGCGTGGATATACTGATTCCCAAAGCAATTTCTTCGAGAATATCAACTTCCGTTTGGGTTTTATTTTTCGTAATTTCAGCTAACTTTTGAGCCGTTTCCTTTTTAATTGAAAGAAGTAAAATTCTTCCTATTTTCGAAAGAAGTGCAGCAAGATAAGCTTTTTCGGCAATTTTAGCATTCTTCAGCTGAATTGCTATCTTATATGCATAGAAAGCTTTTTTATAAGACTCAACCCAAAGGTATTTAAATTCCTTAAAATGGTTATTGACGATCTCATCTACACCGCTTGCCATAGCTATAGACTGTATGCCGTTCAGTCCTATCAAAACAGAAGCTTCTTCTATAGAAGAGATTTTCTTTGAAGTTATATATCCGGCAGAATTTGCAAGCTTCAAGATGGAAGCGGATAAACCAGGATCACGTTTAACGAAGTCCGATATGTGTTTAATAGTAACATCAGAATTTCTGCACATTTCTATCAGAAGTCTTGAATTTTCCGGAAAAGCCGGAATGTTTTCAACAGCATTATTGATTTCCTGTGCGATTTTTCCGCGTATTTCTGCAGAATCGCTTCTTCTGCTTAGAGAAAGTGAAAAGATAGTCGAATTATCTTTTCTATGAACAACAAATTTACTGGCATCAAATCCGGCATTGCGAAATACCATGGAAGCCATTATTAAACCCAAACCCGCACCCTCTGAATCATCAAGAGTATCTCCGAAAGCCTCGGAAATATTGGAATAGTGTCTGGCTTTTTCTATTCTCGAATTTATTCTTTCAATTTCTTCCGGAACTATAGGGGTATTGTTCCAAACAGATATTATATAATCACAATTACGGTTTTCAAAATAAATTCTTACTCTGTAATCAGATGATTGCAATGCCATCAGAAGATCTCCGTCAGGCCGAAGAACAGAAGAGCTGAAGGAACTCATTCCTTCATTGTAATCCTTTCTTATATCAAGATTATTTCTTTGAAAAAAAAGACGCTTTGCATTAGCTTTAACTGCATTATTGATGAGTTCTTTCAAAATTGTTATCAAAACATCGCGCGAATATAAAAGATCGGCATGAGAAAGAAAACGGCGTAAAATACGAAGAAAGCAGGCTTCGGCATCAGCATCAAAAACCTGAAACTCCAGATAAAATATCTTTCCCTCGGTTATCGCGAGTGTATAATCTTCTGCAGAAATAATTGCTTTCATAATTAACCGCCTGCCAACACTAAATATGCAATAAGAATATCTCAAGCAATATTTTATAAGCATAACTGTTCAATTATTTGAGTTGACAAAGAGTCTTATTATCGGGTTAAATAACACGGTTGATTGATTACTTCGCTGCACTAGGCAAACTTACTGTAGTAAGGTAATATTATATTCGGAGAAATTATGAAGAGTAAGCATGATTTCCCTTCCCTGAACTCAAAGCAGGCCGACGGGATCAGACCTAATGGAATTCCTTACAAGGTTCTTGTTGTTGAAGATCAGGAATTCCAACGCAAACAAATTAGACAGATTCTCGAATCCGAAAAATATGAAGTAATCGCCGACGTTGCAAATGGACGAGATGCTCTTAAGATAATTGAAAAAATGGGCGGAAAGATCGATCTCATCACAACAGATCTGGATATGCCGATAATTGACGGATATGCTCTTCTTTTCGAACTTAGAAACAATCTCAAGTATCCGATAAAAGTAGTCTTCATAAGCGATGAAACTACCAAAGGTGTCGTTGAGGATTTGGTAAAAATGGGTGCTCTGGATTTCATTCTCAAACCCCTGCAGCGTCAAAGACTGCTGGAACGAATCAAACTTGCAATAAACAGGTAGTATGTCCGAAAAAGATGACAAATCAAATTTAGCCGATCAGGTTAAAAAAATAGATATAGCGCTTTATTATGTCGGAAACGACATGGTTAAAGCTAAACAAATGGCAGCCGGATCTTACAAAGATGCCGTCGCAATGAAGGGAGTTTTTTCTTCTTCATCCTTATACGGCGTTTTTCTTATTTTTTTCAATAAGACATATAATCGTATAATAGACTCTTTATTTGTCATTTCACCTGATTATACCATTAACAGCTTGAACAATCATCAAGATTGGCGCACTTTTGAAAAAGACATGCTCACTGCCCGCCAAAAAAGTGAGAATGCAAGAGCATCTTCCGACATAAAAGATAAAGTCGAACGAAGTTTTACAGGATCGTTATGCGTGGAACTCGGAAGACTGCTTGAACGAAATGACGAAGTGCAGGCTCAACATATTGTACAAAAAATTCTTACGGAATCTACCGGATTCAAACGTGTTGAATTAAAGCTTCTATTTCAGGAAACATCTTCTCTCGACATTGAACTGGATTCTCAAACATCCCGCAAAATAGACACAAAGGCAGCCGCGCAGGAAAATAAAGCTTCAGAGAAAATAAGCCCGGAAACACCGCTTGACGAACCTCAAATAGGCAAAGACGGTGTTAAACTTATTATAAAGGGGGCTCTTAATCTGTCGCCGATTAAGGGCAAACACATATCATCCATTGTGCAAGGCGACAAGGTAATGATAACACTTCTGGAAGAAAATAACCAGACGATACAGATAGCTCAGGCTTTTAAAGCTTATGATGCTGAAAAAAAGAAGATAATGCCTCTTCCTGCTAGAATAACAACAGTAAAATTCATAGACGGCATAGGCTATAAAATATTCGCATTAATTGCCAAAGGTGTTTATACCGCAGTAATTGAGGAAGAAACAAATATCAAAGTAGCCCTCGATCCGGTATATGCAGCAGCTCTTGGAGAAAAAACTGAAAAAAGCGAGGGCAAAGCAATAGGGCTTCCGGCAATAATAAGTCTGGTAGCTGTTCTATTAGCTCTGGTCGCAGTTATAGTTTTTATTGTACTTTAAGAGATTAGAAACAGCTTTTACAGCCTGACAGGAATTCCTCTTTCTGCGAGATATTCCTTAACCTGCCTAATAGAAAATTCCCTGTAATGAAAAATTGATGCCGCCAAAACCGCATCAGCCTTTCCCTCGGCAAATCCTTTATACAAATCTTCCATATTGCCGACTCCGCCGGAAGCAATAACAGGAATTTTAACAGCTTCTGATACCGACTTCGTAAGATCCAGATCATAGCCGATTTTTGTTCCATCTCTGTCCATACTTGTTAAGAGAATTTCACCGGCTCCAAGATCTTCAGCCTTTTTTGCCCACTCAACTGCGTCAAGATCGGTCGGCACCCTTCCTCCGTTCAGAAACACTGTCCATCCGCCGCGATCATTTTTCTTAGCATCAATAGCCACAACGATACACTGCGCTCCGAACAGCCTTGCCGAATCCTCAATTATTGAAGGATTCTTTACTGCTGCACTGTTCATAGATGCTTTATCCGCGCCGTTTTCAAGAATGAGTCTAACATCATCCGCACTACGTATTCCACCGCCCACACAGAACGGTATATGAACGGTTTCAGCAACTTGTTTAACCATATTTAAAATGATATTTCTATTGTCAGAAGATGCGGTAATATCCAGGAAAACAAGTTCATCAGCTCCTTCTTTATCATAGAAATAGCCGTTTTCTACGGGATCGCCGGCATCAGAAAGATTTAAAAAATTTACGCCCTTTACGACTCGCCCGTCTTTAACGTCAAGACATGGAATGATTCTTTTTGCAAGCATATGAACCTCTTCGACATTGATAAGTCTGAGTATTAATTGGGCAAGAAAAATATTCCCCCGTGCGGAATGAAACACACGGGGGATAAAAAGAAAAGGAGAAAATCAATGTTGTAGCTATCTCTTGCGATTTAGACAAATTGCAAGTTTATTGTTACAAAAAAATTACTTATCTCTTGTTAAATTATACTCCAGAAGTTTAAAAATCATATCCTTATACTCTTTAGCGACATTCATGGATTCGATCAGACCCGAACATTCAACAGAAAGGTTCTTCTTGATCAATTCGACTTTTTCGTAAATTCTCTTATCCTTTATAATATTTCTTAAATATAGGATATCTTCTATTCCTGCGGTTTCCTTTCCGAAAAAAGAAGATATCTTTTCTCTTTCAGCTGGCTCCAGCGAAGGGAAAAGTTCTGCCATATAAATTGTCATTTTACCTTCACGGACATCCGAGCCGGCTACTTTACCAATTTTTTCCGACTCACCGAAAAGACCAAGTTCATCATCTCTGATTTGAAAAATGATTCCGAGCTTAATTCCGATATTGAACAAAATTTCTGCGTTGACGGTATCTCCCGCAATAAGGGCACCAGCCTTAAGAGGAAGCGAAAAAGTATAGCGTGAAGTTTTATAAGTATAGAGATCAATGACATCTTTTGTCTCAGGTATTTTTTGGGAAACACCGAAATAAATATCCTGCATCTGTCCAAATCCGACAAGAGTCATCTCCCGAAAAAACAAATCCATAACGGAATTTGTTACGTTATGATCTACAGCATCATCAAGCAAAAGTCCTAAAGCAAGAAATATTACAACATCTCCGGCGCAAATTCCCATCGATGCGCCGAAATGCTCGGTCTGTTCTGCCGGAATACCGGAAAGCATAAGCGAATATTGATGAAATATGGAAGGATTCCCTCTTCTGAATTTATCTCTGTCCATAATATCATCATGAATGAGAAGATATGACTGCAAGAGCTCTATTGCAGCAGCAGAGCGTAATGCATAATTCTGATTTTGATTTCCGCACATGTCATTGGCAAAAAGAACAAGTGCTCCCCTGATCATTTTTCCGTCTTTTGTAAAAGAATTCACACGCTCAGATACATCCTTGCCCCAGATATTGACAGCGGATAATTCTGCTGATTTTTGTAATAAGTGTTCCTCTATAAATTGTGAAATTAAAACTTTTTTTTCGTTTATATATGAAAACATTTTACCTCATTAGCGATCAGCGTCTTCAATATCCTGAAACGTGACGGCTTAACTTTCTTTTCATAAACAATCATCGGATTTTTTTCGATTTGAGATGCTGTCCACAGGTACATGTCAGCAGCAGTCTTAATCGGAACAAGATACCGTTTAGGGATATATCGGTAACCTTCTTCTGCCGATTTCTGCCATTTCTTATAAAGCAAAGAATTCTGCCTTATAAATGCTTCGAAAATCTCTTTATTTGAAAAAGCAAATGAATTGTCAAGAGACTTCATTTTTCCCGACAAAGGCAGATAAACCCTTCCAAAAGAATTATCTTCAGCAATATCTCTTATGAAATTAATCATCTGCATTGCTCGTCCAAGCATTTGAGCATGTTTATCTGCTTTTTTAGGCAAATCAAGAATCCTTGACATAAAAAGCCCAATCACCTCAGCAGACCCGAAAATATAATGGAGAGTTTCATCTATTGTTTTATATTTCTTCTTTTTTAAATCCATCTCCATTGATTCTAAAAAAGCGGATACCCATTCTGCTTTAAATTTCTTTCTGTAAAAAACATCAATAAAATTATCAATAATTTCATCTCCGGATTTCTTTCCGCTTTTCAGGGATGAATAATATAGTCTTTTAAATTTATAAAAATCATCTTTGTTCTGAGGAACGGAGTCGACAAAATCGTCAGCTGTACGAACAAACGCATACAGAGAAAACACATCGCGGCGGATTTCTGGAGGGAAAAACAGACTTGCCGTAAAATACGTCTTACTTCCTTTTCTGAATATTTCAACATTTCTTTTCATACATTTCGAAAAACAATTATACAGAGCTTATGTCAAAAAGTTTTTAAAATTTTATCGTATTTAATATTCGCAACAGAAACCCTTGTGCTTGACTTTTATAATGGATAACTTCAGATAATTATTTTAAAAGGTACAAAAAATGCAGAAACAAGATATTTACGATATTTTCTGTTCAGTTTCCAACCGCAACGAAATGATTAAACTCATGAATGAACTTCTTACTAAATCCGAAATAAATGATCTTACTTTAAGATGGAATTTGCTATGCATGCTCAACGAAGGTCTCAGTCAAAGAGAAATAGCTGCAAAACTCGGAGTAAGTCTTTGCAAAATAACAAGAGGTGCAAAGATATTGAAAGACGATAAAGGGGCTGTAAAAAAAATATTCAATCAAAGCGGAAATTAATAAAAAAAAGACCGGCTAAAAGCCGGTCTTTTTTGAAAGCTTATAGTTCTTTTAAACCAGAGCTCTTCTTTTTGGCAGCTTTCGCTCCCGGAGTCATATCGACAATTCCTTTAATGTCTATGTCAGCACCTGCACTTGCATCTGCAGCCTGCTGTTTATAAGCCATTTCGAAAATATTGTCTTTATTATCAGGAAGAGAGAAAGACTGATCGATATCAGATCTAACAGTAGATCTTCTTCTCTTAAACTGCGCAAACGCAGCATCCTGGAATCCTCTTGAAACTCCATAAAGGAATTCATTAAGCATGTTCGCCATACCCTTAAGCATAAAAAGTTTACGTTTAATGGTAGTTACGTTCATGTCAAGAATTAGACCCGGCTGAATATGATGCGGATTTACCTGATATGTGAATTCATGAAAACGTTTAGAAACAAAATTGATTCTTTCATCAAGAACAACTCGCTCAATCGGATTCTGATATCCATGCATCTTCTGAAGAAGATCTTTATTTCTCTTAACTTTATTCTTAAGATATTTGATTCTGTCTTCATAAGTTCTGTTATTTTTTTCAACGAAAGAATTTTCGTTATAGAAATCACCGATATCTTCAGTCGCAACATATGCTCCGTCAAGTTTTTCGGCTTCTTTCTTTCTGAGCCAGTCTCTGCTCATGAGACGTTTTGAAAGGTCATCAAAGTCTTTAAGAGAACGGAATCTCTTGCTTGACTGATAATGAGCTTCTGTAACGTCGGCAAGCATATGGATTTCTCTGGTGAAAGCATCCATCTGTCTGTCATACTCACGAACCATCTCTCTGAGCTGATTCTGATCGTAGAAAGCAAGTTTGATGTCATATCTTTCATCAGGAAGAACCTGTTTGTCGATTTCTTCATATTCTCTGATGAGACACACACGGGCATTCTTCATGTTATCGCAAACCTGATACCCGAGTTTAGACGTATCAAGAATCGAAGTAATAGCATTAACAGCTGTATTATAACCTCTGTTACGGATATTTTCTTCGTCAATGATATGCTTAATATTCTCGCGGATATTAAGAGGATCATAATCCTCAAGATCAATCTGCGCACGAAGACCTTCGATTTTATCAAGGAATTTCTTCGCAAGAATAGTGTATCTCTTGGATTTTTCATCATCTTTGATATCATCAGTAAAGTTTTCAACTTTCTTGATTTTTTCAAACATAACTTCAGAACCCGAAAGCTCCTTAGCACCCTGATCAACAAGTTCTTCTTTGAGTTCCTCAATCTGACGGTCGATAAGTTCCTGAATGTGCTTCTGGATCGCGTCTTTAAGAAGAGATTCTACCGTAACCTGATAATGATAAATTGGGCTTATAAGTTCACTGTCGAGAATGTTTATGGAAAGTTTCACGTCATAAACATATTTTGGACGGAATTCATTGTCTTTGAATACGCATTTGAGAATTGCATATGCATTCTCTCCGCGGATAAACGCACCGACATCAGTTTTCTGACGAAGAATTGCATTTGTTTCATTTTCAAGATCGTTCATACCTCTCTGAATATGACCCTGCAAGTGACCAAACATGTTTACCATTGATTTTTCAATTTCACCGGTATTAAACTTGTCACCGCCGCCGATCTTATCAAGAAGTTCTACAAGCTCTCTTGGAGTGTAGCGAGCAAGACCTTTTGCCTCTTCTTTGTCCACAAAATCACGAACTTTTTTAATAAATTCGTCTTCCATCGTTACGGTGTAACGATTGAACATGTTAACATAGGTCTGGTTGATGTAATTGTAGAGCTTTTCTTTCAATCCGCCCATTACATCTAATCTTGCTAGAACTTCTTCTGGAAGCTTCTGCTCAACTTCATTAAGCACTTTCTGGGTTGTTTCTTCAAGAATCAAACCCGCTTCCGAAATCTTGTTTCTACCCTCTTGTACAATCGAGTTTCTGGAACCGACTGCACTAGGCTGTTCCGGATGGACAGCGTTAGGGCTTTTAGGAAACTGGGAAATCGCCATATATTTTCCTCCTTAAATAGGTAAGCTAATGTAAATAAGCGGATTATCGTAATCCGCTTTTAATTTATGTCAATTACTTCTTTTGCTCATTCTCGAAATAGGTAAACTGATAGCCTCCGGCTATAAAAGTGTCTCCTTCACGAAGAAATACTTCTTTTTTGTTACCTGCAAATTCTACCGGAGTACTGTTATCTTCATCAATAATAACCTTTAATGCACCGGAAAACTTTTTAGCCATAAATATCACAGGTTTTCTGTCAGAAAAATCCATAATTCTGTAAGTATCAAGCGCATTGCGCCCGATTGTTACTCTTCCTTCTTTAAACTGACCTAAATCCACCTGCTTAATCTCAGGACGGAAAGTCCCGACTTGCTTAAATTCAACAGTACCGCGAACCTTTGCAACATTCTTTGCAATAATTACTATCAAATAGATTAAAAGAGCCAGAAGAAGTAAAGGTATTACAACAAAAGCTATTTTCTTAATTCTTTCATTACGTACAGATGCATCAACTTTATCTATTTCAGCCTGAAGATTTTCAGAAATAGCCGCATTAGGATCATCCTTTCCGCCTATCACAGTAGTTTTAGATGATAGATTATCAGCTACCTGTTTTGTTATACCTGTAAGTTTTGCATTTTCTTTCGCTTCACCGAGGCTGACAAAATAAATGAACCAGTCCTTTGGATCGCCTTTTGCGATGTCCTTAATGTTAAGCATTTTTGATTTAAGCGCAGGAGGAGGATCGTCCAATGCATCAGTAAGAATTACAATTACAACCTGACGGTCGCCGTTCTGAGCATCAATCTCCTCGGCTTTCTTTACTATTACTGAAAGCATATCCATGGTATAGGTCCAAAAACCTTTCGCTTCAACCATCGAAATGTATTTTTTTATAACATCCACCTTAGCCATACTGTCGATTTGAACAGTCGGATAAAGCTTAGTGGTTTCATCAAATGTCGCAAACGTAAAAGAGTCTCCAACAATCAGCTTATCAACCTGAGAATTGAGGCTGTCTTTTACCTGAGAAAGAATGTTTTGTCCGCCTTGGCCCACCATACTCATCGAGGTATCGAGTACGACAATCATGTCTTTGCCCGAACCGGAAAAACCTTCCGATGAATCAACCGAATCCTTTTTCTGTTTTGAACAGGATGGAAGAAAAGATAGAACCAACAACAGGAGAGCCAATAATTTTAAGTTTTTCACCTGTTACCCCGCCGAATTATTAATATCGCAAAATCATTATATTTTTTTACATACACGCAGCCGCAGTGTCAAGATTAATTCGCATCCTGACACGATAAAAGACTAAATCCGTCTTATATAAGTCGGCACTTTTAGGGTAATAACTGACAAAAGAATCAAAAACTGAGGAAATAATCAATACTCGTTATAGTGAACTGCTTCTTTTACATATGATCGCAAATCAAGATCCTTGGCGATTTTTGACTCAATATATTCATTAAGAAGGAGAAAAAACCATTTCATGGTATCTTCTCCAGTCTCTAGCGCAATAAAGCTTCTCGCACCTTCACGCCAGTTTTTTATAATAAGCCCTTTGCCGAGAACCATCATAATATCAAATTCAAACATTGGTTCAACAGAATCTTTATCATAAATATCTATTATTGCTTCTTTAAGCTCGCTCAAAGAATATGTCGTATGTATTGCAATGATAAATCCAGGAATAAACGCCGGATCTTCTGCATTCTCTGAATAATGGTCTATTTTTTTAATCAGAGCTGCTTTTATCAAAACATCCGTCAGCTGTTTGTGGTTAACTTCTTCTATTACATTAAACGAGGCCGCTGTAAGCTCTGCAGGGACAGCATCTTGAAAAATTTCATCTATTGCTGAAAATTTCTTTCTAACGGCAATAAAATCAGCCGAATCCGAAACATAACCGGACTGGTCGGCAATTTTCTTTGACATAACACAAATTTCAGGAGAAAACATTGAAGCAACTGCTTCCATAATGGGTTTATAATCTTTTTTAGCCGGTTTTTTAGCTTTTGCAGGAACAGGCGCAGAAACGGCTTCTTTTTTTGAAGTTTTAGTATATGCCTTTAACAGCTGTTTCTGAAGTTGATTGAAATAAGCACTAAACATCATACCCCCGGCTATACCGCTCAATGATTTTTATCTTTTATTGAGAATCTATAATCATAATACGCGCTAAGTCTGTCAATTAATTTTAAAACTTGAAACGTTTGAACATGATGAAAAGAGCAGAGTTATAATCTATAAAAACGGATTGGGTTGCCCGAGAATCGAACTCGGAACCTACTGATTAAGAGTCAGTTGCTCTGCCAGTTGAGCTAGCAACCCGATGCGGATATTCCAGCAATACCGGACTATCTTGTCAACAGCTTTATTGCATGCAAACAGTAGATTAAATCTTCAATTTTCTCAGTTAATCACTTTAAGTTATATACATTCGGATTTTAACTGCGAATTCATTATTTTCCAAGTCACTTTCTACTAATGTAGTATAAATAAATTTATAGTTATCCAAAAGAGAGTAAAAATTATCAGAATGAAGTGATATATCAAACGAATTAAATCTGGATTCCCTCAACAATTCCCCTAGTATTTCCTTTATTGCTTCATTAATAATTCTTGATACTGACATTTTAAATAATTTTCTTAAATCTAAACAAGCTTCATACAGATCACTGTTTACAGAATAATGGTATACGACAAAATCATCTTTATGATCCTGATATTTAACCGTCCCCATTACATTGTTTTTGCTTTTTCGCAAATATTTGCGAATTATCTCCCTTATAACCATATTAAGAATTTCAGAATCCCTTCTCTTTTTCAATAATGTCGCCTTTTTAATCAGGCGGATTGATTTATCGTCAATTAAAATGGTTGTTCTCAATATTTGCATTTTTTCCTCCTTTTAAAAATAAAATACGAATCTCGGATATTTTTTTCGTAAAAAGTGCATGAATTTTCTTAAAAATCTTGACATCTTTTCATACTTGGCAAAATAGCCAAGTATGAAAAGAAAAGAAGACTATTACAGAATACGTTCAGAAATACTGAAGGCTATGGCTCATCCGAGCAGGCTCTTCATTATAGAAGAAATATCTAAAGCCGAAAAGTGCGTTTGCGAACTCACTGACATGATAGGAGCAGACATTTCAACCGTTTCAAAACATCTTTCTGTTCTAAAAAAAGCCGGAATCGTCACAGACAGAAAGGAAGGAACTACTGTTTTTTACAGGTTGAGAGTTGAATGCATTATGGACTTCATGAACTGCATAGATAATGTAATGAAAGCAAATGCTGAAACAAACATCAACGCAGTAAAATGCTGTAAATGCTGATCTTTTACACAGGAGGATATATGAAAACAATTAAAATTCTCGGAACAGGTTGTATGAAATGTGAGAAGCTTGAACAAAGCGCACGGCAAGCAGCTGAAGAAATGGGAATAGAATTTACCATTGAGAAGGTTAAAGATCTCAACAAAATCATGGATTACGGAGTTATGATGACCCCTGCTCTTGTAGTCGACGACGAAGTCAAATCAGTCGGCAAAATTCTTGATCCCGATGAAATTAAAAAATATTTAAAATAGGAGAACGATAATGAGTTCATGCTGTTGCGGCAATTCAAATGTAACAATTATTTATGCGTGTTCGGGTGCAGCAGATGTAGGCTCCCTAAGCGATCTCGCGGCAAGAAAATTGAGAGATGAAAAGATCGGAGCTATGAGCTGTCTCGCCGCTGTTGGAGCCGGATTAAGCGGTTTTATTGAATCGGCAAAAGCCGCTGACAAATGCATCACCATTGACGGATGCCCTGTAGCTTGTGCGAAAAAGAATCTGGAAAAAATCGGTGTTACACCTAAATCCTTTATTATAACAGAGATGGGATACGAAAAAGGTAAAACTTCCGTAAACGAAACTATTGTCAATGAAGCTGTTTCAAAAATCAAAAATATTATATGCGGGTAAATCAACATGAATAATCTTAAAAAAAATATCATCAGAACGCTTATCATAGCAATAACAGGTTCATTTGTATTTTTTATTTCAAATGTTTCTTTTAATGGCTGTTCCTGCTCTAAAGATGAAGCAAAACAGTCAGGCGAACTTTCTGCAGCTGAACCGGAAAAGACCAAAGCAGATTTTGATCTTTCAGAAATCCATTTCATCGAACTGGGTGCCGAATACTGCGCTCCATGCAAAATGATGAAACCCGTCATGAAACGTGTGGAAGAAACATATAAAGGAAAAGTTTCGGTAATTTTTCACGATATCACAAGTAAAGACGGTAAAAAAGCCGCACAAATATTCGGGATACGTGTAATTCCAACTCAGGTTTTCACAGACAAAAACGGAAAAGAATTTTTCCGTCATGAAGGATTCTATCCGTTTGAAGAAATTCAGAAAATGCTTAAAGAAAAGGGAGTTGAATGATGATAGAAACTCTTTTTACTGCACTTGCGGAAATGCTTTACGGCAATATGTATCTCGCTCTTGCGTCATCCTTCCTATGGGGAATTCTAAGCGTGATTCTGTCGCCATGCCATATCGCAAGTATTCCCTTAATAGTTGGATTCATAGGAAATCAGGGCGTAGGCAAAATATCAAAAAATGCAGTGATTTCATCTCTGTACTCCGCGGGAATTCTTTTAAGTCTTGTCATAATAGGATTTGTGACAATTCTTCTTGGACGCATAGCAGGTGATCTCGGATCAATTCCGAACATTATTGTCTCCGCTCTGATGATAGCAATCGGACTTTATCTGGCAGGAATTATCCGTTTGAAATTCCTGGATAACGCCTGCAAAGTTCCAGCACTGAAAAAACGCGGACTGTTTGCAGCATTCAGCCTCGGACTAATTATAGGTCTCGCAGTCGGGCCATGCACATTCGCATATCTTGCTCCTGTGCTAGGAATATCTTTCAGTCTCGCAAAGACCAATCTTCTTTTTGCAGTTTTACTCGTTTCAATGTACGCTTTGGGTCACTGCCTGGTTATAATTGCCGGCGGAACTTTTATTCCTGCCGTTCAATCATTTCTAAACTGGAGTGAAAAATCAAAGGGTCTTGTTATCGTAAAAAAAATATGCGGAATCATAGTAGTCCTCGCGGGAATTTACCTATTGTACAATACAATAACCAGTTTGTAAGGAGATATTATGATAATTAAGTTTTTATCAAACAACAGGAAGCTCCTTCTCTTCGCGGGAATATTCGCCTTCGCGTATTTTGTTCCATTTGAAAGCGCCATAGTTTCCGGCGCAATCACAGAAGCATTTATTATGCTTTCTGATTACGCAAGAGAACACGTTCTTCTTTGTCTTGTTCCGGCTTTTTTTATTGCCGGTGCGATTACGGTTTTTCTAAACCAACAGGCAGTGATTAAATATCTCGGACCGAAGTCGAATAAATTTATCGCTTACTCTGTTGCATCATTTTCCGGCGCAATTTTAGCCGTGTGTTCATGCACAGTCCTTCCTCTTTTTAAAGGAATTTACAAAAAGGGAGCCGGACTCGGACCTGCTGTATCATTTCTTTATTCCGGACCCGCGATTAACATTCTCGCGATTGTTTTATCAGCAAAAATTCTGGGATTCAAACTCGGAGCGGCGCGCACAATCGGGGCAATTTCTTTCGCTTTTATTATAGGTCTTATCATGCATTTCATTTTCAGAAAAGAAGATGAAGCACGCCTTACCGATGATCGTATGTTCAAAAACATCGATGCAGACATGCCTAGAAATCTTTTTCAGAATGTTTTATATATGGCGTCAATGATCGGAATTCTCGTTTTCGCAAACTGGGCACCGGCAAAAGGTTCTCTTGCTGTGTGGGATTTTATATTTCATTACAAATGGTTTATTGCAGGGGCATTCGCTCTTCTTCTTGTTTTTTCACTGATAAAGTGGTTTAAGAAGAACGAACTTAAAGAATGGACTGTTTCAACACGCGATTTCGCACTGCAGATTTTACCTCTTCTTTTCGGAGGCGTACTGGTTTCGGGTTTTCTTCTCGGAAGACCGGGCCATGAAGGGATTATTCCTTCCGAATGGATTTCATCTCTTGTAGGCGGAAATTCTCTTTTCTCGAATTTCTTCGCATCATTATCAGGTGCTCTGATGTATTTTGCGACACTTACAGAGATTCCGATTCTTCAGGGTCTCATCGGCTCAGGCATGGGAGAAGGTCCTGCGCTCGCGTTACTGCTTGCCGGTCCGTCGCTTTCGCTGCCGTCGATAATCGTAATCGGACATGAACTTGGTTGGAGAAAAACTTCCGTGTATGTTGCTCTTGTGGTTTTTATGTCTACATTAGCCGGATGGATATTCGGAACATTTATTTGAGGATAAACTATGATAATACTTGCCGCCGTTACAGTTGTTTTACTTCTTGTTTCATTCATTTTTAACGCGGCAAAAACTATCAGCGCGCTCAGGATTGCTCTGCGGATGTTTTTAAATCTGCTTCCGCAGATGATTCCTGTTCTTTTTTTTATCGCATTCATACTCGCACTTCTTCCGCCGGAAACAATTGAAAAATATATGGGGCAGGATTCCGGCATTACAGGTTTTCTCGTTGCCGGAGCCGCCGGCTCAATCGCACTCATTCCCGGATTCGTTGCGTATCCGATGGCAGGTGTTCTCGTTAAAAACGGAGTCAGCTATCCGGTTATTTCTGTTTTCATAACTACACTCATGATGGTGGGTATTCTTACGCTTCCGATTGAAAGAAAATTTTTCGGATGGAAAGTTTCCATAACACGCAACATTCTTAGTTTTGCCGCCGCTATTGCAATCGGAACAGCTATGGCTCTTCTTTGGAGGTTTCTGTGAAATCTTATTTTAAAAAAAATAAATACGAAATTATAATAACATTTTTAATGGGTATATTCGTTTTGTTCTCACATATTTACGAATACCAAATAGGAATAGACAGCACCCGGAATTTTTCTGATTCATTAATTGAAATGATTTCTTTTCTTCCTCTCATTTTCATTCTTATAGGTCTTTTCGACGTTTGGATTCCTCGGGGAGTCATTGAAAAACATCTGGGTGAAAACTCAGGAATGATGAGCATAGTCTGGATGATCCTTCTCGCAATGCTTCAGGCTGGTCCTCTTTACGGGGCTTTTCCTGTAGCTTATATGCTTTGGAAAAAAGGCACGAGTGTTAGAAATATTTTCATCTACATAGGCGCCTTCACTACAATGAAATTGCCAATGCTTTCCTTTGAAATCGGTTTTCTCGGAGTCAAGTTTTCGCTTCTTCGTACAATTCTATCCATGCCCGTTTTCATTATAATAGCTGTAATTATGCAGAATAAATTCGGAAAATCTTTTTCCATGAACGACGGAAAAAACAATTAAGGAGAATATCATGTCAAAAAAAGCCGGAATTTCTTTTTTTGAAAAATACCTAAGTTTATGGGTTATACTGTGCATAGCCCTTGGAATTTCAATCGGCAAATATCTGCCCGAAGTACCCAATTTTCTAAGCAGAATGGAATACGAACATGTATCAATACCTGTTGCCCTTCTTATCTGGCTTATGATTTATCCGATGATGCTGAAAGTTGATTTTTCTTCAGTCATAAAAAGCATCAAGCAGCCCAAAGGACTCGCAGTAACTATAGTCACGAACTGGCTCATTAAACCTTTTACGATGTACGCAATAGCCTATCTGTTTTTTAATGTTATTTTCAAATCGCTTATTCCGCTGGATTTGTCTCAAAGCTATATCGCAGGCGCGGTTCTTCTCGGTGCGGCTCCGTGCACAGCCATGGTTTTCGTGTGGAGTCATCTCACAAAAGGAAATCCTTCTTATACTCTCGTACAGGTTGCAATAAATGACATCATAATTCTTTTCGCATTTACACCGATTGTCGCTTTCCTTCTCGGAATAAACGGCATAGCAGTTCCATACGCAACACTGATTCTTTCAGTTATTCTTTTTGTTGTAATTCCACTGTCGCTCGGAATATTAACCCGAATCACTCTTGTTAAACGGCACGGTGTAGAATATTATAACAGATTTGTTTCAAAATTCTCAAACATTACCATTGCAGGTCTTCTACTAACTCTTGTTATCATTTTTTCTTTTCAGGGTAATGTTATACTAACAAATCCTCTTCACATTCTTCTCATTGCCGTTCCTCTTGTCATTCAGACTTTTATGATTTTTTTCATTGTTTATGGCTGGGCACGTCTTTGGAAACTCAATCATTCAATAGCAGCTCCGGCAGGAATGATCGGCGCAAGCAACTTTTTCGAACTTGCCGTGGCAGTTTCTGTATCTATTTTCGGACTCTCTTCGGGCGCGACTCTTGCTACAGTAGTCGGAGTTCTCGTTGAGGTTCCTGTTATGCTAACTCTTGTAAAAATTGCGAACAATACACGGCATTGGTTCAGCCGCGAGGTTTTCGAAATGGACGGAATAGACTCTTAATAAACGGAGGTTTTATGAAAATACTTATCATCGGAGCAGTTGCTGCAGGCACATCAGCAGCCGCGAAAGCAAGAAGAAATGACGAATCAGCTGAAATTAAAATTTACGAAAAAGATTTACACATATCTTATTCTGCATGCGGAACTCCCTATTATATCGGAGGAAGCGTTGAATCAATTGAATCTCTTACTCCGAGAAACGCGGCATTTTTTAAATCGAAATACAATGTTGATGTTTTCATCAGACATGAAGTTCTGTCAGTTAATCCGGCCGAAAAAATAATTTCGGTAAAGAATCTTGAAGACGGCAAAACATTTACGGAAAATTATGATAAGCTTATAATCGCGACCGGAGCAAAAAGTATTATTCCGCCGATTGACGGGATTGACAAAAGCAATGTTTTCAGTCTTAGAAACATAACATCGGCAGAAAAAATAAAAAATTATATCAACGCAAAAGATATTAAATCCGCACTTATAGTCGGTTCAGGATTCATCGGAATGGAACTTGCCGAGAATTTTTCCGGCAAAGGAATTGAAACAACAATCGTAGAAATGAAGGAACATCTTTCACCGAAAATGGATTCTGACGTTTCAGTTTATATTGAAGACTATATCTCAAAAAAAGGAATCAGTTTTTTGACAAGTGATTCTGTCATCAAATTTTCCGGCGATGAAAAAGCTGAATACGCCGAACTCAAAAGCGGCAAAAAAGTAAGTGCTGAAATTTTTATAATAGCTGCTGGAGTGAAACCTGATACAACCCTCGCGTCTAGTGCAGGAATTGAAATTGGAACTACCAGCGCGATAAAAGTTAACAAAAAAATGCAGACGAACTTCGCGGACATTTATGCGTGCGGCGACTGCGCGGAATCTTATTCTGTAATAACAGGAAAACCCGCCTATCATCCCCTCGGTTCGACGGCGAATAAAACGGGACGCATCGCTGGTGATCAGTCAAGCGGAGGCCAGCTCGAATTCAGAGGAATACTTGGAACAGGAATATTCAAACTCTTCGACATGACAATTGCGCAGACCGGGCTTACGGAAAATGATGCGCGTGCGGAAGGTTACGACTGCGAGATAGTTCACAACATTAAGCCCGACAAACCTGAATACGCAGGCGGAAAGGAAATGATGATTAAGGCCGTTGCCGATAAAAAAACGCAAAGACTTCTCGGTGTGCAGGTAGTCGGATATGAAGGAGTCGATAAACGCATTGACGTTTTCGCAACTGCGATCACTTTCGGCGCGAAGGTTACTGATCTTTTTCATCTTGATCTCGCCTACGCGCCTCCTTTTTCTACTACAAAAGATCCTGTGATGTATACAGGAATGATTCTCGATAATGCAATGAATGGAAAACGCAAACTGATTACTCCAGCAGGGCTGAAAGAAGCAGTTTCAAACGGAAAGATTCAGATAATAGACGCCCGAGTATCAAGTCAATACGACAAGGCCCATGTCGATGGTGCTGAAAATATTCCGCATGAGAAACTACGCGGCTGTTGTAACAACCTGAACAAAGAAATTCTGACAGTAACCTACTGCAATAAGGGAGTAACCGGAAACGCCGCACAGAATATTTTAATCAACAAAGGATTTAAGGACGTGAGAAATCTTTCGGGCGGACACAAAAATTACAGTATGACAAAGAATAAAAAATAGAATCCTTTCTCCCCGCCTCTCTCCCCTAAAAAAGGAGAGAGGCGCAAGCTGATAAAGAATATACCTCTTTCATTACGGCAATATTTTGGCTTAATGATATTTAAATCAATTCACTGCAAATATTTCAGAAATGCTAACGGAACAATATATTTATATATATTGTTCCGAATTTTCACCAAAGCAAATTGAGAAATTGATTTGACTAAAACATATTATTTTCTAAATTTTCATATACGTTTCAAAAAAATAGACCTGGATAAAATAATTTCTTATTTTAAAACTAAATCATTCAATAAAAGGCTTATCATGAGTACCAAAATCAAAACTTACAAAATGAATGAATCCGACATCGAACAATCGATTGAAATCTGGCTAAGCCGTTATAAAAAATATTCATCCAGCAATGATAATTTTCCTTCTTACTGGACACACAGCTCAACTGAGATCAAAGATTTTCTCAAACAGAAAGTCAAGGACGGATGCGCAGTCGCTGCAGAAGCCGATGACAGATTGATCGGTTACCTCGCATTCGATGAATTTAATTTTAACGGAGAGGACTCCGTTTTCTGCCCATCTATCGGGCATGCAGTAATCGACGCTTATTCTAATGAAGCATATCCTCTTTTATATCAGGCGGCTTCAAAAGACTGGGTAGGTCGAAATATATTCAATCACATGTGGACAATAAACTATAATGATACTGAACTGAAAAATGCGCTTTATGATCTTGGATTTGGCTCATATCTGATTGATGCATTCTCGCGTACAGATGTAAAACTTGATGCCGATTCTGGATATGAAATCAGAAGAGCCGCATTAAATGACACAGATATATTGTTTACATTGGCAGAAGAATCAAGGCAGTACTACGCATCATCACCTTTATTTCTAAAGCGAGATCAATATTCAAAAAATGATATATCTAGCATTATTGAAAACAGCAATGTTTTCATCGCCTTCTATAGCGGCATTCCTACAGGCTTTATCAACTTGAGTGTCTCTCAGGGAAATAATTGCATAGATCTGTCTCTCAAAAATTGCGGTCTAATAGATGAAATCGGAGCTTATATAAAACCCGGTCATAGAAGCAAGGGTCTGGGCAAAGATCTTCTAAAGAATGTTTTCGAATATTGTTCAAGTAATGGAATAGAGCTAATACATGTCGATTTTGAAACAGCTAACTTATTCGCCAATAAGTTCTGGAGAAAATATTTTTCGCCTCTGCTCTTATCTGTAAGAAGAACAATCAATAAGAATATTAATGATTAAAAAAATAACCTTAAAACAAAGCTAAACCATTAGATTTATTATAAGGTTATTAAATCACCGCTTATATGCCTCAATAAAGCTCAAAAACAAATTGACTTATGAAGAATTTACTGCATAATCATCATCAGGTTATTTAATGAAGCACATCATATTTCAAATGTTTATGATTTCACAATATTCATCCGGAATTTTCAGAATAATTCATTTCAGGATATATGATCTATGCGCAAATTGAGAATAGGTCTCCAAACTTCAAGGCTTGATTACGGTTACGGTGTTAAAATCTGGCAAGCCGCAATGATAACTGCGAAACAAATGAATGCAGATTTAATTGTTTTTCCCGGACGAAATCTCGATTCTCCGCACGGATGGGATTATCAGTACAACACAATTTTCAAACTGATGAACAAAGACACAATTGATGCCGCTATATTAATAACAACTCTAGTCAGTAATTATGTCGATAAAAATCGAATTGAAAATTTTTTCCGGGAATTTTCGGATATTCCGATGGTCAGTGTAGGAACAAAAGTTGACAACATTCCAAGTATTGTAATCAACAATCAGTCCGGAATCCGTGAATTAACCAGGCATCAGATCGAAGTTCATAAAGCTGAACGAATAGCGTTTATAAAAGGTCCCGAAAATAATTGGGAGGCCAATGAACGTTTTGCCGCATTCAAGGACGAACTGCAAAACCATGGAATACCAATTGATGAAAATCTTATCGGTCACGGTGATTTCACTCCCTACAGCGTCAGTCCTGAAATAGAAAAATTACTTTCGTTTAACAAGAAGCTTCCAGACGCATTTATGTTTGCTAATGACGAAATGGCTATTGAAGCAATGAGAATTTTTAAAGACAAGGGAATCAAAGTTCCTGATGATACAGCAATCATCGGATTTGACGATATACGTCAAGCATCATCCCAGTCCATACCTATTACAACAGTAGCCCAGCCGCTCTCTGAAATGGGAGACTGGGCAGTAAAAACAGCAATTGATCTGGCACTTGGAAAAGAAGTTGCTAAGGAAATTATTCTTCCAACAAAAGCAGTAATCCGTTCATCATGCGGATGCATGCTCTATAGTGTTAACGATGTTCTAAGCATTAAAAAAAATGGCAGTATGATTTCGAAAGGAAAGATAATCAGCGACGAAATAATTCACATTCTTTCAACTTCAAATTTTTTAAACTACTCAAACAGCAATGAACGAAACGACAATGTTCGCACAGTTTTAAACTGCATAATAGAACTTTCGACAGAACGCGGACCGAATACCTCCGGAGAAGATGAGATATTCAACTTTCTTAACCGTTTTATCCGAATACTAAGGCTTGAAACAGAAAAAGGACTTCCTCCAGAACAATGGCAGCTACCGCTTTCAATTCTTTCTGAAATGATTGATTCATCGTTTGACTCAATACTTCTCATGGATCAGTTCAGATTTATAATAAGAGCGTGCGCCGTTCTGACACTCGACACGGCTCTTGTGGTAAAAGGTTCGCATCAGTTCGAATTTGAACGCTCTATGGAAAAACTACAGGATATCGAGTACAATATTTCTTCGATAATGGAAATTAATGATCTCGTTCAAACACTATACAGACAGCTCCCGGATGTTGGGATAAATACATTCATTCTGTCAAAATATACATCCGAATGGACTCATAATCGCGATGAAGGATGGAAACACAGACCTAAACTTGTGACAATTGCCGCAATGTATGATAAAAAAGAATTTTTTGATTTGGATTTTGATTCCGGCAGCATAGCAACAGACCGGAACACCACATCTATTTCTCGACCGAATGAAGACAAAACCAGAACTCTGGCAGTATATCCTCTTTTTTTTAGAGAAACACATTATGGAACAATATCTTTCGAATTAACTTTAAACGGCGGTTTTATTTACGAAAGCATTACAACTCAGATTTCAGGTGTTCTTAAACGCATATTTCTGTATGATGCAAAAAACAAAGCAGAAAACAGTTTACGCAAGGCACTGCATGATCTTGAAAATTTCAATGAACAGCTGAATCAGCTTTCAATTACTGATGAACTTACCGGTTTATTCAACCGCCGCGGTTTTATGAAAATGGCAGAACATTCCCTTTTTCTGTCACAACAAATGAAACACTCATCACTTCTGGTATTTGGAGACTTGGACAGATTAAAAGTAATAAACGATACATATGGGCATGACGAGGGTGATTGGGCGATAAAAACTACCGCTGAAATAATAAAAAATGTTTTTCGTTCAACCGACATTACGGCACGACTCGGCGGAGACGAATTCACAATATTCGCTGCAAACATGAAGGAAGAACTCGTACCGGTTTTTCTAAAAAAAATTAATGAACTTCTTGAAGAAAAGAAAAAAGAGAATGGCAAAGAATATGTTCTGTCAATCAGCCTTGGGCATATAATATGTCCTCCGGAAGGAAAATTAGGAATAGAAGAATATATGCATGCCGCTGATAAAAATCTTTATGAACAAAAAGCTGAAAGACACAGAAAAAGCCAACTTTGAATTATCACATGTAAGTATATCAGATTTAATTACTGATTATATTTCCCATTTTTTAAGTATTTTATTTCAATAGAGGTATTACATGTTCAAAAAGCCGGAAAGAATAGAACTTGAAAATTCCTTTGTACTGTTAAATCCTATGACAACTAACGACTATAATGCTCTCTTCAAAGCAGCTACAGAAAGCAACGAACAAACATTTCATCACATGTTTTTCGGGCCGTTCAATAATGCCCTAGAAGTTAAATCCTATATCGAAAGTCAAATGTCTAATTCCGAAAATATAGTTTTCACAGTTTTTTCAAAGCGTCTCGGCAAAACCGTCGGAAGCTGTTCGATAATCAATATCGATTCAATGTCCGGGAATGCAGAAATCGGAAGCGTCTGGTACTCTGATGAAGCCCGTAATACAGAAATCAATTCAGCAACTTCGTTGTTATTACTCACATACTTATTTGAAGTTTTGCATTACCGAAGAATCGCATGGAAGTGCGACAATGACAATACATCAAGCAAACATGCTGCGGAATCACTCGGCTTCGAATATGAAGGCAAATTCAAAAAGCATTTGATTATCAAGGGAAGAAACCGCGACACAGTCTGGTTTTCAATTATTGATGACTCATGGCCTCAAAAAAAGATTTTAATAGAAAACCGCATCAATAAAAAATTAACCGGTTCTAAACGATAACTCTTACAAAATCGTTCTTTACATGACAACTAAACCATTATGCTTTTCTGTTGACTTTGCAAATATATGAATTATTAGATTAACTTATATTCACGAGGAATTTAAAATGATAAAATTTACAATTTCGTTTTTATTAACTGCAGCAACACTTTCATTGCCCGGATGCAGTAAATTAGAAAGTATTTTTTCAAACAAAGACGGCATCGTTTCCGTTCAAAGCGACGATCAGGAAATGAACCAAATCATCAAAAACGCAAGAGATACAACAGATCTATTTCTAGAAGCTATGAAAAACCCGGCAGATGACGAATCGAATTTCATTGTCAAATTTCCGTTCAAAACAGATGAAGGAAGTGAACTTGATGTTGAGCATATGTGGATTACAAACATCAAAAATGAAAACAATGAATACTGGGGAATATTGAATAATGAACCGGTTTATATCAAAAACATGAAACTTGGAGATAAAGTCAAATTTGATATAAAGTCGATTTCTGACTGGATGTATTACAAAGGAGATAAAATAATAGGCGGAAAATCCGTAAAATATCTTTTAGAAAAATCTGATAATTTATCTGACTCAGAGAAACAATATCTGGAAATGTTTAAATAAACAGGAATCAGCAATGAAAATTACTTTTGAAAATACCGCAGACGAAGAAGAAACCGCACCGACAGAGTAAAAAAAATTGAAGAATATATAAAAAGCCGCGTGAAATAAGTCTTTTTTTATTGAAAAGATTTCATCATCATTTTAATATGAAAGCTGTTCATGTATTGAATTACGGAGGATTCATGCGTTTTAATTATTTATTTCTAATAATATCTTTTCTCATGTTTCAGCCGTTAACATCACAGGATAAACGTTTTGTAGACAACAAAGATGATTCAATTACTGACACAAAAACTGGACTCATCTGGCTGAAAAACGCCGACTTCGCTCAAAAAAGGCTTTACCCTCAGGACGTAGCGGCGGTTTATTCAAGGCTCAGATCAGAATCAAAAAGCAAAAACTGGCGTGTACCTACCGCATCCGAATTCAACGCACTTTTAGAAGATATTGATCCAACAAACAGAATCAAGTCACTTTCTAATGCAGGATTCCAGAATGTCAGAGATCTTTACATTTTTGCAAACGGCGAAGCATGGAATATCACGACTAATAGATCCCATAAATCAGACGGTATCGGCCAAAATCTTTATTACCTCTGGCCGGTAAGAGATAATGAAAAAACCCAAACCGGTGTAACTGATGAAAGGACGAAAACACTCCCGCAATCGAGCAATAGATTTAAATCAGAGAATGAAGGCATAATTACAGATAAACAGACAGGTCTTTCCTGGATAAAGGATACTTCTCTTGGCGGTGAAAAAACTTGGGACGAAGCGGTAGACTACGCAAAAAATTTCAGCAAATACGGGCATAATGACTGGCGTCTGCCGACTCGTAAAGATTTTCAGATGCTCTTTCAGGGAATGGACAATTCAAGCGACTGGACAGAATTTCTAAAAAAAGCCGGATTCGTAAAGATAGGCAAATGGTACTGGACATCGACTCCGTCTCTTGACTGGCCGAATACTGCCTGCTACTATGCTAATGTCAATTATGGATTCATTAACGTCAATGCCAAGAAAAATAAGAACAGCGTCTGGTTGGTTCGCGGAAAATCGAATTAATAAGCTTTTATAAACTTATATTAAAAAATATTTGTCTTTTTCAGCCTACTGAAGCACAATTGGAAATCATTGAGGCAGAGGTATTATGAAAAAATTAATTATTTTTACAGCATTTATTGCTATAAGCTTTTCACTTGGCGCAGTTTTCAAAAACCGTGCTGATCAGTCCGGCACTAAATCCGGGAAGTATGTTCCGTCAGATTTAATTACTAAATCAAAACTAAAAGACATGCCTGTTCCGCATGCGCTTGAAGATTACGCTCTATTTCAGTCAATCGGAAAAGTCACAAACATAGTAATTGGAGACTTCAAATCAGGCGAAAACAAAATCACTTTAATTACCGATAATAACGCTGACGGTATAGTTGATTCTGTAAGCACCTGGGATTACGAACAGAAAAAATTCAGCGAAATCCCTAAACCCTCAGAACATATCTCAAAAGAAAAATTTCTGCAGATGAAAAAAGATATTTTCACAGGAAATTCTGAATCAGGTCTTAGAGCCAACCCGGAAGGAATTCATTTTCTTAAAAAAGTAATGGAAGAACGCGCAACTCGTATGGTAAAAGTATCTAAAAATAAAAGAGGATACCGAATAGCCGTTACCGACGCAGACGACACCCGCAAAAACCGACTCGTATTCTCTTATTCTGACAATGGAATTCTTGGCAAAGACGCAGCTTTTGAAGTACACTACAGAATTGTCGGAGAATACAATCTCATTCCAGTTATAAAAACAGGCATCTTCTGCAAAAACAGTTTCGATCCGTATGTAATTGAAGTTGTAGAAGAAATCAAAAAAATAATATCCGACAATTACAAAGAATAAAACCTATGCCATGGCGGCTTTCTCTGCCATGGCTACAGCTCCTTCAAGAGTAAGAGCCCCGGCAATAAATAATGCCGGATGGCAGAAGAGAGCATCAGAAACACCGCATATCGAAGCGAGTTCAGCATTTCGATGACCTGCCCATTTTTCAGGAAACTTCTTCTTTACTTCAAACGATTCATCCTCTAACGGAACCGCTCTTACACGGTATGACGGATTATTTTTATCCGGAAAAATCACATAAAGAAAATCAGTTTCTTCTGACACTATCTTCTGCCAAGGGCAGAAAACCGGAAGTACAAGATATTTCTTACCGGCATATTCGTTAACGGCTTTGCATACTATTTCCTCGGCAGCAAGGATGGACTTCGCCTTTGCTATTTCGTTTTCAATTACCTGACTCGCAAAATCGATTATTGCGAAAAATTTATCATCTGTCTCTTCTTCATTCCAAGGCGAATTAAAAGAATCAAAAACATCCGCTGCCGAATAAATTTTTCTCGCTTCCGGGGATACAACCCCGCAGTCAAGAGCATCAATCGTCTGAATCAGTTTCTGATCTACATAATTCCACACAAAATCGTTTGAGGCGATTTTTTTTCCGAAATGCTTCCACATCAATCCGCATGCGGCAAATGGAACTCCGTTTGATCTCTCCCCTGCTCCGCCTGTCATATGATGATCAAAATCATTCGTTGCAGGATTATTTTTTCCTCCAACATCTATACGCATATCAGCAGTTGATAGTTCGAATTCGTCTCTTGTCCTTATAATACTGCATGAAGGATATATCATACGCGCTAAGGCGCATGCGAACACATCATCTGCGTGAAATTTTCCATTATGAACGGCTATCTTCATTAGTACCTCAGCAAAATTTTGACAGAACGGCTGCTACAGCATTTTCTGTGCGGAGAATTCTTTCTCCCATTGAATAACAATCGAATCCAATCCCTTTTAAAAGGTCAATTTCATATTGAATGAATCCGCCGTCAGGGCCTATTATAATGACACTTTTTCCGGATATAAATGACGGAAAAGGAAGAGCAGAATACGGATGACAGAGTACTTTATTTTTATTTGCGGAAATTATTGGAAGGACATCCTCCGCAAATGGTTTGAACAGTTTATGAATTTTTACTTCAGGAAAAACCGTGTCGCGGCACTGCTCAAGAGCAAGAAGTGATGTTTCAAAAATACCATCATCTGAAATTACCGGCGAAAGAAAATAACTTTTATCAACTCTGTAACTCCGTATTATATGAACTTCTTTCACTCCCATGGAAACAGCATAATACAATGCCCTTTTCATTGACTTGGGCCTGCATAGGGCTATTACAAGAGTAACATCAAGAGGCGGCGGCGGTGAATCATTCAGACAAAAAGAAATTTCTGCATTGTCTTCGCTCATTGAAAGAACTTCAGCAATACCGCTATTCCCGTCTTTTAATCCGACCCTGAGAGAATCTCCCTCGGTATTTTTTAAAATTTCTTTCATATGCAGAAAGCGCCGCCCCTTTATCAGCGCAGCGCTTTCAGATATAAGATCCTCATCAAATAAAAGAAGCTGGTTCATCTATTACTTGATCTTTATCTCCAGAGGCTTTATATGCCAGATGTCCTCGGCATATTCCTTTATGGTTCTATCAGTCGAGAATTTTCCCATGCGTGCAACATTATAGATAGCCATTGTAAGCCATTTTTCCGAATCAAGAAAAGTTTGAGCTACTTCAAACTGTTTCGAGATATACTCTTCATAATCGGCCATAAGCATATACTGGTCGCCAAAGTTTAAAAGCGAATCGACAATAGGCTTAAAAAGAGTCGGAAGCGAAGGAGAAAAGAATCCGCTTTCAATCATATCAAGAACTCTTCTAAGTTCTCCGTTCTTATGGTAATATTCGCGCGGATTGTAACCTGAGTATTTCAGGTTAGTCACTTCATCATCTTTGAGTCCGAAAATGAAAATATTTTCATCACCGACTTCTTCCTTAATCTCCACATTCGCCCCGTCAAGTGTTCCGATCGTAAGAGCTCCGTTCAACGCAAACTTCATATTACCTGTACCAGAAGCTTCCATTCCGGCAGTTGAAATCTGTTCAGAAAGATCAGCCGCAGGAATAAGTTTCTCTGCAATAGAGACTGAATAGTTTGCAATAAAAACAACCTTGAGATACTTATTCACTTCAGGGTCATTGTTCACTACATCAGCTACCGAATTGATAAGCTTGATGATAAGTTTCGCCTGATGATAACCAGGAGCTGATTTGCCCGAAAAAATAACCGTTCTCGGAACGAATTGCTTACCGGGATTATCCTTTATTCTGTTGTAATATGTTATCACATGAAGCACATTGAGAAGCTGACGTTTGTATTCATGAATTCTTTTTACCTGACAGTCAAAAATTGAATCAACATCAACATCAATTCCGTTATTCTCTTTAATGTACGAAGCGAAACGCTTCTTATTGTTGAGCTTTATCTGCCTGAATTTATCGCGGAAATTTTTATCGTTAATAAAATTTTCAAGTTTTTTCAATTCAAAAAGATTCGTTACCCATTTGTCACCGATGGTTTCGGTGATAAGCTGAGAAAGTTCCCAGTTCGCAAGCCTCAACCAGCGTCTTTGAGTGATTCCGTTTGTTTTGTTATTGAATTTTTCTGGCCACAATTCGTAAAAATATTTAAAACAACTGTTTCTGAGTATTTCCGAATGAAGCGCCGCAACACCGTTTACGGAATGGCTTCCAACGATACAAAGATTTGCCATACGGACGAATTTTTTCTCACCTTCTTCGACGATTGACATATTGCCCATGCGTTTAAAATCATCCGGATACTTAACTGAAAGAATATCAATAAAGCGGTGATTGATTTCAAAAATAATTTCAAGATGGCGCGGCAATACACGCTGAAGAAGATCAACCGGCCATTTTTCAAGAGCTTCGGGAAGAACCGTGTGATTAGTATAACCGAAGGTCTTTGTTGTAATATCCCATGCCTCATCCCAGTTCATTCTTTCTTCATCTAAAAGAATGCGCAGAAGTTCAGGAATCGCAAGCGCCGGATGAGTATCATTAAGCTGAATAGCAACCCGCTCAGAGAACATCTTGAAATCCGGAAATCCTTTTTTATAACGGCGGATAATGTCCTGCAGGGATGCTGCAACAAGAAGGTATTCCTGCTTTAAACGAAGCTCTTTTCCCTGCTGAATATTGTCATTCGGATAAAGAACTTTTGAGATGGTTTCTGATTCTGCCTTATGCGAAACGCTCTTATGATAATCTCCGTCATTGAATTCATGAAAATCAAATTCGCGTGTTGCCTTTGCGCTCCAAAGACGCATCGTATTTACAGTATTGTTCATGTAGCCCGGAACCGGTGTATCATATGCCATTGCAATTATCTGAGAAGGATTAGCCCATCTTTTCCTTGGTTTTCCGTTTTCATCACGGTATTCTTCAACATTCCCGTAAAAGTTTACCGGAAATAAAAATTCAGGACGCGCGATCTCCCATGGATTGCCATAGCGCAGCCAGCTGTCAGGAAGTTCCACCTGATATCCGTCTTTAATTACCTGATGAAATATTCCGAATTCATAACGCAGTCCGTAACCATATGCCGGATAAGCAAGAGTAGCCATCGAATCAAGAAAACATGCGGCAAGACGTCCAAGACCTCCGTTACCAAGACCGGCATCCCACTCAGCTTCGCGCAGTTCCTCCAGTCTGTATCCGAGTTCTTTAACAGCCTGTTCGGAATTTTCATAAAGCCCGAGATTAACGAGAGAATTTCCAAGAGTTCTTCCGACAAGATACTCCATTGAAAAATAATAAACTCTCTTCACATCATTGTCATAATAACTCTGCTGAGTTTTAATCCATCTGTCGACAAGACGGTCTCTTGTAGTCAGCGCAATTGATTCATAAAGATCACGCTGAGTTGCCGTATATTCATCTTTCGCAAGAGAATACTCAAGATGAGTCGTTATAGATTTTTTAATGGATTCAGGATCTGTTTTCTGAAATTCGTTAACTTCCTGAGTAAGACTTCTTTTCAACCCTTCATTATTCTGCATATTTCACTCTCTTAATATTCTGATAATTTAAACTTAATAATATTTTTCATGCTTTTCGTTATTTTTCAAGCTAAATATACTTGTCCGGATTAATTGCCTTTGAGCCTTTGCGAACCTCAAAATGCAGATGCGGTCCCGTCGCAGTTCCGGTAGAACCGATATTTCCTATATAATCCCCTTTCATTACTTTTTTTCCTTTACGGACTGAAATTTTAGAAAGATGACCATAGTAAGTAGCCAGATCATCAGCATGGGCAATTATTATCAGGTTTCCATAACCGTTTTTTTTAAACTCAGCAGTCGTAATCTCTCCGTCTGCTGCAGCATAAACAGGAGTACCTGCTTTAGCTGCAATATCTACTCCCGAATGAAAAGTACTGCTTTTTTTTGTAACAGGGTGAACTCTGTACCCGAAATTACTGGTGCGAATTCCTGCCGCAGGAACTAAAAACTTATTCGTGTCAGGTTTTTCTGCAATTAACTTTTTAGGATCTTTTTTTGAAGCAGGCTTGGTTGTAGAAAAATACCTGGAATCGATCCATCCTTCATCACCATTTTCTCTTCTAACAAAAATCCATTCGGATATCTCTCCATCAGAAACAGTTTCGGTTTTTATGAGAACTTCACAGCGTTCAGCAAATGAGAGAGTTCCGGTTTTTTTGGACGAATCAGGTTCCGAAAAAATCGGCAAAGAATCTGATAGAGAATAGCCATAAACAGTTTCCATTGTTCCATTAATATAATGAACATGCTCTGATCTGCTGATGCCAGAAACGGTTTCAGCCTTTACCGGGTCAGATAAAACTACACCGCTGTCATCAATTCTTCCATTGATTTCGCCGATAAACATTTTCATTTTCTGGATTATTTCACGGCGGTTCAATTCATTTGTTTTCCTGATTCTATCGATTATCTTTTTATCAGAAGAACTCTGCTTATCAGCAACTGAAGCCGAATAACCAAAAGAGAAAACTATAATAAATAAAAGTAGAAAGTATTTCATTTTATCTCCGGATTAATCACAAGTTTGTTATCTTCAGAAAACGCCTTGACTTCAGAAAATTCTCCCCGGCGCGGTCTTGCAAATTTTCGAAAATAACCTATAGAAAACGGGAAATTCGCAGAGACAAGAAAATCTTTACCTAAAACAGCGTTTAGCGAAGTGTAATATGAAACATTAAACAAGGAATCATTTTTGTTGTACTTATAATAGCACGCATTAATTGAACTCGAATCGCCTGAAACATAAAGTCTTCTAAGTGAAGGTGCTGAAGCTTCTCCGGAAGCGTTATTTGACGAAAATTTTTCAAGATTCCAGTCTTCCATTTTAGGGCCGAATTTTCTGTGCATGATGCGGATGGTTTTGAGAAAAGCCCTGTCAAAGATTTTATCACGATCCTCTCTTGTTTCCGGAGTCAAAATATCATCAAAAAACGGAGAAACACCTTTATCGGCTATATCCCTAAGAAATTCAGCCGGCAAATATCCTTTATCATATGCTGAAAAAAATACATCTCCGAATTCATCAGAAAATGCTTCATTTAAAAAATTTAGATATACTCCCTCATAAATAGATGGAACAACAGAAACAGAATCAAATGAAGCATTCCATCCCGACAAATATATTCTCGCGAGTTTTGCTGATGTAATCTGAACATTATCAAGTTTTTTCAAAAAAAGCGGTAGAAAAAACTCTATCGAAGCAGACTTATCGATTTTCGAAAATGCAAGCATATCATCTCTTGTCATTCCCTCTCTGATAGAATTAAAAATATTTTCATAGCGCAGAGAATTTACTGCCGAATAATTTCTTTTTACCGGATTATAAAAAATATCACCGGATGCGAAACCCGAACTAGACAATTTTCTTTCCGAAAAGCAATTAACCGGCTGAACATTTTTTTTCTTAATAATAGTTTTCTCGGAATAATCAGCAAATGAAAAACCATAATTATATTCCTTAACCTCATCTGCATCGGATGCAAGCATAACCGATGGATACGACTCGGCCGATGATAGACTTGCCTTGAAGTCGATCTCATTTTCTCCTGCAGTAATATCAAAAAGAAAATCTATATAAGTATTTTTCGGAAAACTGTTGCTGATAAAATAGTACTCTTCTGCAGCGTCATCTGAAGTTTCATCAGTTATATCAGTTGAATGAGAAACTCCGTCTATTCCGAAATCATCTGCAAGCGCGATAAAACCCTGATCGGAAACAGCCGCATAAGGCGCACCTGTGGATTTTCTGATTTTAGAAAAAACATATTTTTTATCTGAGGAAATATATGAATCATCTGTTTCAGTAAGCATAATTTTACTTATTGAAAAATAATCTGTTCGTGCAGGAAATACAGAATGAAAATCTTTGCCGGAAAAATGAAAAGCAAAAGGAAGTGAGGCAACTGTTACTGCATAATATTTATTGCCTTTCATTTCAAAACTAACGGGATACCAAAGCGGATATATTGCAGAAGAGCTCATCAACTTTAGACCATAATTTTTTTCTGAATTTACAGATGAAAAATAAACAAACCCCTCACCATAATTACCAATTGCTTTTTCAAGCCTTTCCGATATTTTTCGGAATCCCCTTACAAACTTTGAATCCGTTTCGGTATATATAACAGAATTATCTTTACCGAAAAGTTCATCAGCCCAGAGTTTTTTTTCTTCCGGCATTGCAACTGATAATTCTCTATAATTGATAAATCTACCGGAAAATTCTAAAAGATAGAAAAGAGCTATAACGTCTTCATTGGTCCAGTCTTGTTTTAAGTAATCATTAGGAGCCGTTTTCTTATAGCTGAATTTATTCTTATAATTATTTATACCTTTGACGTATGAAGACAATAAAAACTTCGATGTATCCGAAATATTATCAGAATAAACAGCCGCGAAATGCTTAAGACCGGTTCTTCGGATAATTTTTTTTAATTCAGAAATACTCTCATCATCATCGAAAGATATTGAATCATCTGCAAGCATTCTAAAATATTCCATTAGCGGAAGCCTGTCCTGTGCATGAAGAAATCCCAATGCATAAAACATATCCTCGCGATTCTCCACATGAACAAGCGGGCATCCGAACTCGGATCGCTCAATAATTATCTGTGAAGAAGAATTTCCTTCTATTACACCGGAATATTTCGTCTGAAATCTTATGTTAATAATAAAATAAGCCGCTAATGCCGAAAGCACAGCAAAAGCAGCAATAAAAATGTATTTTCGGCGGATTATCATCGCAATATGCTGATATTTGAATTAGTCATTTCTATTTTCAGAAAAGAATCCTCCACACTTGTAAAAAACTTATTGAAATCACCGACACAGTTTATAGAAGTCACACCCGCTTCAAGCTGGGCAATAGTAGAAACTTCTTTACTGTAAATATAACATTCGACCTGGCCCTTTTCGTATTCGGCCTCAACAACAATGCAAAATTCATAATCTATATTTGAAGAATTAATAACTCTCTTAACCTTCAAATTATCAATTCTTATCATTTTTTTCTTCAATCCGGTTAAAAGTTCTGATTTTCTCGCAGGATTAATCGCCATATCAATATCATCTTTAACTTTCATGGCTTCAGCAACAGTAATCTTTGCTTTGAACATCTGAATAATAAAATAAGTATCCAGACTGCAACCCTGACAAATAAGCATTAAAGGAACTATCATCACCAATATTTTTTTCATCTTTAACTCCGGACAAAATAAAACTAAATCATATATCACTAATACTAATCAAGTAAAGAAACTTAAAATAAGCTGTAAAGAAAAAATCATGAAAGCATTTTAGAAATAAAATCATATAAGTGGCGCCTTACAGGTCGTAAAACCGGTACGGATTTCAGCATAAGAGAATATATGAATTTTTCATTTCCGGCTGAAGAAGAAAAAGAAATTTTCTTTTCTTCACGTTTCTTTTTTAAGGTTATTACTCCCATCTGAAAGTCTTGGGAAATACCTTCTATAACATATTCTTCACCTTTGGACGAATATATAGAACGCTGCTTTAATGCCTTGGCAATAATTTTTCTCCGGTTTCCGAAACTTAATGCACCAGTCGGACAGTTTAATACACAATGGGGCTTTGAATCAGATTCAATTACACAAGCATGGCACTTATGTGCGGTTTTCGCGGATTCACCTGTAATTTTGCCGACTTTGACGCAATCAAATGGACAAACTGTTTCGCACTTGCCGCATGCAATACATTTTTGCTTGTTAAGCACAACAAATCCATCCTGATAAAAGAGCGCATTCTCAGGACATGAAGTAACACACTTGGCATCATAACAATGACGGCATTTCTCGTGATATGCCGAACCGTCCTCGAAATAATTTACCCTGCTCCACAACGAAACAGTAAACTTATGCGGATAGTCAACCTCAGTTTCTTTAGGGAGATTATTCCAGAGTTTGCATGCTGTTCTGCACGCACCACACGCTATACAGAGTTTCTCATCAATAAAAAAAGCCTTTTCACCCATCACACACCTTTCTCAATTTCCGCATAATAAATGCGGTAGTCCTGTCTTGGATAAAATCCCCCGTAAGCATATATTTTAACAGGATAAAGAGTACGGCCTCCGGCTTTTATTTCTTTTGTATTATTTTTTTTCAAAACGAGACAGACCGTCTGCTTATTGCTGTTTTTGAGAATTATTTTTGAATAATTCGCTATATCAGAAAAATTTTCCGGAATCTCTGCAACAGGTAATCCGAACATATCAGAACATAATGACTCTGAAGGCATTGAAGAAATTCTGTCAGCGGATGGAATGACAATAATACCTTGATTGTTCATGGCAGAATAAATTACATCTTGCGGATTGATAAGCTTCAAAAAGCTGCTGACGATTGATGCAAATGGAATTGCTTTAAAATCAAATACAGCCTTAGAATTATTTTTTTCATAATTTTTATAATAAACAAAATCTTGCGGAATATATTCCGAAGAAAAAAAGGCAGCACGGCGGTTTTGCGGCCAAAAATAATCTTTTCGATAATCCGAATCTGCCGCGTATCCTGAGTAAAATCTGTTTGCGCAGATCAGTTTTTTATCAGCTGCGTCGGCAAAACTTTTAACATATTTACCTTCTGCAATTCCAGATATTTCACTGCGCATTGTTTCAGTAAAATCGGACTGTATCCTTAATCTGCTTTTTATCAGAGAATCCGGAAAACGTCCGTCTTTTGACTCATAAAGTTTTATCGTTTTATCTGCAAGCGCTGTAAAAAAATCCGACTCAGCCGGATCATCTCCGAAACCTGGAATATTTTTTATTCTGCGGAAAGAATCCGTAAATGAACCCTTCTTAGCACTTCTGTTTTTGGGTGTAAAAAGAATAATATCCGCTCCGGAAGATCCGAACGAATCAATTAACTTAATAGAATCCGGAGAATCTGAGCTGATAAAAACAAAATCGGACTTCAGTGCATTTTTTATCAAATCATAAAAAACCGAGGAGGAAACATCTATCCCGGATAAAAAATAAGCAGAAAAAAATCCTGAGGCTGATTTTGTATTAAAATCTTCAGAAGTTATTTTCCCGAATCTTTTTGGAAGATATTCGAAAGAATCACGCATAACATCATTTCCCGATGCATAAAACGCCCGCATAAGAGCAGATACCGAATTCGAAAAATCCGCACGGATAGAAGTATCATATTGCGATGTATTATTACGCTCATAGGTCTTTGCATCCGATTCCGGATTTCTGGAAGCTAGATCAGGAAGCGGAATCATTCCAGGGTATTCTGTCCAACCTGATGCAAAATCAAAAACTCCCTGTTCGTTTCCGCCGCTTTTCAACCAGGCAATTCCGGCATTCGGCAAAGAAACATTTCCGCCGAGAATATGAAGAACCGAAAGCATCCAAGCAGAAGAGAATCCCCTCGAATTATCACAAAACGATCCTCCGAAAACCGATGATAAAAATTTAGTTTTTCCGTTGCACATCGACACTTTTTCGGAAACAGCAAGAAATATCCCAGCATCAATGCCGCATACTGCAACAGCCGCTTCGGGAGTGTATGCGGATAATTCTTTTGAAAGAAGACGCAATACGGAATTATCCTTGCGCATCGATTCATCAGATTCAGGAAAACCGCGTTCGTCAATATTATACGTACCGCCCAAAATTGAATCTGTCAAAAAAGACGCATCTGTATGGTTTAAAAGAAATTCTTTGTTTTCGAATGAATTTTTAAGCAGATAATTGATCAATGCTCCAAGAAAAAAATAATCAGTGCCCGGAGCTATTCTTACATGAATATCCGCAAGTGATGAAGTATGTGTAGAAACCGGATCAATGCATATAATGAAAGTTCCTTTCTGTTTCGCCTTCAGAATATGCGGCACAAGCGACGGATTGTTCATTGCAATATCCGCACCGAATATTAGCATAACGTTAGAATCATTCATCGACTCAATGTCGGTATGAGATGCGGATAATCCAAATGCATCTTTCAGACACTGGGAAGCAGAATCATGAGAAAGAAGAGTCTCGCTCCCATGATAAAGAATGCCCAGTGTTCTCATGAATTTAGTAATATAATATGCTTCTTCATTTGAAAGAGAAGAACCCATGACTGAGGCTATAGTTTTCAGATTGTTTACGATAAAGCCGTTTTCCGTACTTTGAAAATCACGGTCACGGATTTCTTTTATCTTCATAGCGGAAAATTCAACCGCACTATTTATGTCTATATTTTCCCATGATGATGAATTTTTTCTTTTGATCTTGAATCCGGATTTTGCGGAATTCAATAATCCGGGAATGGAAAGACCCCTCGGACATAATGCTGTGGAATTTTCGCCCTTGATAGAAATAAAACGTCCGTCTTTTTTGTAGTTATTTACACGGCACTGGGCAGAACAATAAAGACAAAGAGAAGGAATCTTTTCAGCGAAACGCAATTTTTTTGATGGTGAAATTCTATTAAAAACATAAGGCACTCCGCCCGCGGCAAACGCCGCACCAAAGGCCGCTGAAAGCTTTAAAAAATCTCTGCGGTTCATCTAACATCCCATTTTCCGCCTAAAATGCGGTTTCTTCATCTGTAAAAAAAGGTCTGGGGGCATATCTGTCAATTCTTTATTCACACATGGTTTTTCATGTAACAAACAATTTAATTAATATTTTTAATCTATTTTAATATATTTTCTTGACAAACTTCATGTGAAATGTCTAATGTCCTATAATTATTTTTTTCTATTACACGCTTATATCGGCTACTTTGCTCTCCTTTCTGTTTGCTCTGTAATCTCTGAATTTGCTCGTTAAGAAAAGAATATGACAGCAGTCAATGCTGTATTTTTTAATATCCGGATAATCCGGAAGGAAAGGTATTTATGGGAAAAAAAATCTATGTTGGAAACCTCAGCTACGGGACATACGAAGATAATCTAGCTGATTATTTCAAAGAACATGGAGAAGTCGCTTCAGTTAAAATCATTACAGATCGCGATACCGGAAGATCAAAAGGTTTCGCATTTGTTGAAATGGGTACTGATGCAGAAGCCCAGGCAGCAATAACTGCTCTTAACGGCGCTGAAATTGACGGACGCCGTCTTAAAGTTAACGAAGCAATGGACAAGCCCCGCACAAACTACGGACGCTACTAAGTTTTGATTTCTTGAAGATAAAAAAAACCGGCCAAAAGCCGGTTTTTTTTATCTTTTTTTTACTGCATTTTTTATCTTTTTACCAGAATTGTACAAATCCAAAAACTTATAAATCTCCCAAAGAGAGAAAAATATTGTCAGTAAAACAGGGCCTATTATAACTCCAGGTAGATTAAAAGTCATAACACTGCCTATTAAAAGAAAAAAGAAGAGTATGGGATGAAAATTGAGTTTTTTACCGAAAACATGCGGCTTGACAACATTCTCCAGAAATAAGTACCAGAAAAGCGACCAAACAGCAAGCAATACTGCTTCTTTATTTTTCCCTAAATAAGCAAGATGAGCCACTGCCGGAATCCAAACCACCGAAGTCCCAATACCTGGAATCAATGAAAAAACGGCAGCTGCTGCGGCTCCAACCATCCATACATTAACACCGAATATCAAAAAACCAACGCCGACCATGGCTCCTTGTAGAACCATTATCAGTATATTTCCGAAAATCAGAACTTTTACAACATTCTTAATTCTTCCGAAAATATCCACATCGATATCTCTCGGAAATGGAATAACCTTATAAGCAAGAGGCGTAAGCTTATGAGCTTCACTAAACAGAAAAACAAGAAACATAACCGTAAAAAGAATATTTATGAGAAATGTAACCGAAAAACCAACCGCTTTCATTATACCGGAAAAAATATCGAATGAATAAACCTTTATGAATTCCATGACCTTTTCATAAACGAGTTTTTCCCGGACACCAAGATAAGCCAGAACCTTTTTAATAGTCGCGTTTTTATAAATATATATTTGAATGTCTGCAGGCTTAATATTATTTGTTACATTATGATAAATTTCAAGCGACTGATTTGCAAGAAGAAGCATCAGTATAACTGACGGCAGAATTATTAGAAGACAGAAAGCCGAAACAACAATAAAAGTACTTATCCGTTGAGATTTCAATCTCGCAGTAAAAAAATTATGGATAGGTTTAAGCGCGATATAGCTGATTACAGCAAAAAATAGCGGCCAGATATAATATCTAAAAATTACGGCTATTGAAACAGCAACTGCCCCGAATAAAACCAGAAATACTATTTTTTGTGCGCTATTGTTCTTTATTTCTGAATATGAATTAGGATTTCCCATTATAATTACTTCCCCATGGGTGGGCGGCGCAATATTTGCACCGCCCGTCATGATTGCACAGAAACGCCATCATTTAGTGAGATAATGAGACAGATCGGATGCGATTTTTCTTATCGCATGATCCAGATAATTGTCATCAGATATTCTTTTACGATACTCATCGAGAGTTAAGTTAAGTCTGCCTGATGTTTTGATCTCAATCTCACGCCCCTCCTTGTTCATGAGACTCTTCATGACATTTCTCCTTTTTGACCCGGCTCCTCCTTGAGCTGGCGATCATACCTGTTTTCAAATTCGACCTGTTCTTGAATTTACATTAGAACTAATTAAATAAATTAAGTATTAATTTAAAGGATAAATGCCGATATTATGTCTCTTTTATCTGACAATATCTTCAATGTGGGAAATCTTATGCCCGTCTACTGACAGTAAATCAAACCGGAAAATCTCGTATTGAGGATTCTCTCTGATAAAACCTGCAGCAGCTTTTCTCATCCGTGATATCTTTTTTAAATTCACTGATGAAAGAGCGCCTCCGAAAGCATCTTTTGAACGATAACGGACTTCGGCGAAAATAACAATTCCATTTTTTGAACAGATAATATCAATTTCTCCGACTCGTCCGAAATGATAATTACGTTTTATAATTAAATGCCCGGATAATTCGAGAAATGAACAGACCAGATCTTCTGCAGAATTTCCGGTCTCACGTGATGTCATATGAGATCATCCATTTTAAGTCCTGCTTCTTTTTCGTCGAGGGTTTTAACGATATAAAGGGACTGGTCTTCAATTAGATTTACTATAGTAAGATCAGAATATTTTATTCCATTCTCATCCAAGATAAGCTTCACAATAGGACGAAGAGGCTTACTCGGTACAGAACCTATAACTATTCCTGTTCCTCTTTTATTGAGCTGAACTATTGATCCCACTGGATAAACACTTAAAACGGCAATAAATAACCTAATCAGCACAGGATCGAATTTCTTTGCGCCGTCGGAAACCAAGTCCTTCATAGCATGGTAAAAAAACTTTTTGTCACGGTAACTTCTGCTTTCAATCAGCGCTTCATAACTGTCTGCAATTGAAGCAATCCTTCCCTGCTCGGATATTTCAGCACCCTTTAATCCCTTCGGATAACCTTTACCATCAAATTGTTCGTGATGCTGAAGACTCATCAGCGCCGAATAATCTTTAATATTTCCAAGCTCCCTAAGAACTTTATAACCTAGAACCGGATGCGATTTAATCTGGTTAATTTCGCGGTCTGTAAGGTCAGACTGCTTGTGCATAATATAATTCGGTATCTGAGCCATACCTGAATTTATTAAAAGCATTCCGATACCGAGATCGACAAGTTTATTTTTTGGATACTTAATAGCCATACCGATAAGAAGAGCGTAAAAAGTTGCGTTTACAGCATGCGTTGTCAATATATCATTATCTGATTTAATAGCATGAATGAAAAGAAACACATTGCGGTTTTCTCCCAGAATCTTCATAATATTCTCAACAGAAGCTTCAAGTTCTGTAGTTGTGAATACACGGCTGTTTCTGATTGCCGTATGTGTTTTCATTACCGCCGAACAAGCCTGCTCATGCACCTCGACAAGACGGGTTTTCATGTCGAGCATTTTGTTATAGTTATCCAGTATTATGTCAAATTCGCGGGCATTTACCTTTATCGATTCAGCTGCTTCCGCAGAAACTACATCCCCGTCGCATTCGACTTCGGTAATATTCCATTTCTGGAGACGCTTGATATCAATGTCTTTAATAGGTACATTTGCTCCAACAAGAATTGTAGATTCATCAATATGCACCGGTTTGGTAAAACGCATTCCCGGCTTTAAATCTGTTACCATAATTTTTTTCATACAGCTTATTCCTATTCTATGGTCCCGTTTACCTTCCAGCAATAAGCGATAACTTCCGATACTGCAGAATACAGCTCAAAAGGAATCTCTTTGCCTTCTTTTATATGGAAGAGAACCTCTGCTAAATCAGAATCTTTATAAATGACGACACCGTTTTCCCGGGCAAGTTCTATCATTTTCTCAAAGAGAATATCTTTAGCCTTAGCGATTACTACGGGAGCCTGATCCCCATCTTTGTAGCTTAGCGCGACTGCTTTATTACTCTTTTTCATGCCTTGGTATCTAAAAAAGCCCCGGAACAGCTTTTTTCTATTTCGGAAACAAATTCTTCATAATTAAATAAACGGATAATCAAACCCTTTTCAATCTTTTTTTGAATGTTTTCATAAATTTCGGGCAAAATCGCCCTTATTCCGGAAAGAAAATGCGGCTTTTCAGCAATAATACATACTTCAATCCTTTCAGCCGACAATTTAGCGATTAGATCTATTTTACCGGAACGGCTGAGCTCAAATTCTGCAAAATAAAAGCCATCATCAGAAAATGAGTCATATTCAAAAAGTTTTCCTTCGTCTTCGATATAGAAAAAATCATCATTATGCAGATTGCTGTCAAGCTCATATTGGGCATATTGCTCTAATATTTCACCTGCCGCGCCTCGAATGATTTCTTCAGGTGGAACCTCAGAATTATTAAAAAAAATGTCAAACATAGCAGAACGTTCATCAGAAAGAAAAATGCGAGATATAAAAGAAATCTCTGACGGCGTATAATTTTTTGCAGCAAGAGAATTGGCGCATGATCTCAAAAAATTTTTTTTTGCGGAAGATAAATCTGTACGATCTTTTGCACGCATCGCCGAAATAAATACTCCCATACCAACACGGATAGAACTCAAAAAAACAGATGCACTGGAAGAATTAGAAAATAATTCTTTAAAGAAAGCCCCGTCAGCAATTCGAAAAACCGGTCGCTTGTTTTCATTTCCGACATATTCAAGCGATATTTTTCCGGGTTTAGTTTGACCTGACAGTTTGGCTTCTACTACATCTTTGCCGACTTGAAGCATAACCGATTCTTTTGAACGCGAAAGAATGCGAGCGGTAATTTTTTGACCGGGGATATACCCGCCGAAAGATGAAAAAACTGAGTTCATCTTATTTCCTGCATGGAGCATAGCTTATACGATGAACAGGACATAATCCATGGACACGCAATGCTTCCATATGATCTTTTGTTCCGTAACCCATATTTCTATCAAATCCGTAATTGGAATAAACAGCTGATAATGCCGTCATTTCTTTATCCCGTATTACTTTAGCTATAATGGAAGCTGCCGCTATGGAAAAGGATTTTGAATCGCCCTTTTTTACAGCAGATGAAGGTATTTCGAATTTAAAAGAAAAATTCCCATCAATGAGAAGATGATCGGGTTTAATTCGAGTATTATCGATTAATTTTTGAATTGCCAGACGCGTTGCCTGATTGACGTTTACAGAATCAATTATCTGATGATCGATAAAAACATGTTCACATGAAAAAGCACGGGATTTGATATAATCAAAAACCTTTTCACGGCATGAAGATGTCAATTTCTTGGAATCATTTATACATTTGAAGTCAGATGGCGTATCAAGTATTAAGTCTTTCGGGAAAACTACCATTGAAACAGAAAGAGGCCCCGCAAGGGAGCCTCTACCGGCTTCGTCAATTCCGGCTATGTATTCGCAGCCGTTAAGCAGAAGCTCTTTTTCAATATCAAAATCCGGCATAAGACTGCCGCATTGAATTATTCCTGAACCGCAGCAGGAGCTTCAGTAGTTGCAGGAATAGATTTAAGAGAAACGCGGCCTTTGCGCTCTTTAAGTTTAGATGCCTTACCTTTAAGACCTCTAAGAAAATAAAGTTTGCTTCTACGTACAGCCGATTTCTTAGTAATTTCAATTTTAGCAATTCTAGGCGAACTGATTGGAAATACTCTTTCAACACCTACATCATAAGAAATTCTTCTTACGGTAAAAGTACGTGCAGCGCCTCTATTATTTATTGCAATAACAGTTCCTTCGTAAACCTGGATTCTTTCTCTTGTTCCTTCAACTATCTTGTAATGAACTTTGATAGTATCTCCGATTTCAAAATCCACCTTTTTTTCCTGAGCTAACTCAAGACCAAGCTGTTCAGCTTTGTTCATTTCTGTTCTCCTTCTTTCTTATTCAGATACTTCCGATAAAGATCCGGTCTGACACTAGAAGTTTTTTCTTCGCTCATCATCAAACGCCATTTTCGTATCTTAGCATGATCGCCGCTTAAAAGGATGTCGGGAACTTTCATTCCGTCAATCTCGGACGGCCGCGTGTAATGAGGATATTCCAAAAGATCGTTCTCGAAACTTTCTTCGAGAAGCGACTCGCTGTTGGACATAAATCCCTTTTCAAGCCTTGCCGCCGCGTCCATAATTATCAAAGCAGCATATTCGCCGCCTGAAAGGACATAGTCGCCTACCGAAATTTCGATATCGACATAACGGTCGATAACCCGCTGGTCAACGCCTTCATAATGACCGCAGATGATGATCAGCTCTTCTTCAGCAGATAATTCTTTGACCATATTCTGTGTCAAAGGCTTTCCGCCAGCTGATGCAAGAATAACTTTTGCATTCTGCGATTTTATTTTTTCCATACAGTTAAAAAGAGGGGCTGGCATCAAAACCATTCCGCTCCCTCCGCCGTACGGAGCATCATCGCAGCGCTTAAATTTGTCTTCCGAATAATTTCTAAGATCGTATATATCCGTTTTTATTACACCCGACTTTACTGCTTTGCCTAAAAGTGAAGACTTCAAAGGCGAATCAAAAAAATCAGGAAATAACGTCATAATTTTAAAATGCTTCACAATCTACTCTTCAAACAGTCCGTCAATAGGGGAAATATCAATCCGCCCTTCTTTTAATCGTGAAACGTCAACCATAGAATCAACAAAAGGGAGAAGGAACTGTTTTCCTGATGAATTTTCAATCACCAGAATATCGCCTGCTCCCTCAATTATATCGACTATTTTACCGAAACATATGCCGTCACGGTAAGCCGAAGCACCTATCAAATCGCTATAATAAAATTCATCTTCAGACAGAATGTCACGGGTTCTTTCGGCATGTTCTTGTGAAATTGCCAGAGTAAATCCTTTAAGTTTTTCTGCTGAAGTTCTGTCAGTCAAACCTTCAAATGAAACAATCGCATGATTGCCTTTCAATAAAGAAAAAGAGTCAACGGTATATTCCTGAACGACAGAACCCTTTATTGCAAAAACGGCACTTCCGCGCTCAAAACGTTCGGGAATATCTGTAATAACAAATATCTTCAGGGCGCCTTTCAGCGAATGCGCTGAAAGAACTTTCGCAATTCTTATGAATTCCTGATCCAAACGTCAGTCCAGAATCTCCAGGACAACACGCTTGCCTGATTTAACAGAAGCAGCCGTCATGACAGTGCGGATAGCACGAGCAATTCTGCCGTGTTTTCCGATGACTTTACCCATATCGTCCTTAGGAACCCTAAGTTCAAGAATGGTAGACTTGTCGCCTTCAATTTCCCTGAGTTCAACCTGATCAGGTCTGTCAACGAGGGATTTAACTATGTATTCAACAACTTCTTTGCACATAAACTCTTTCCGATAAGGAATTAAACAAGACCCTTTCTTTTAAGGATGCCTTTTACAGTAGCCGAAGGCTGAGCGCCTTTTGCAAGCCATGCTTTCACTTTGTCATCTTCAAGACCAACCTGGTTATCTTTTGCAACCGGGTTGTAAAAACCAAGACTTTCAAGAATAGAACCGTCTCTGCGTGTTCTTTCATCAATTGCAACTATCTTATAATAAGGTCTCTTTTTTGCACCTGATCTCTGTAAACGAATTTTTACCACTAAATCCTCCTAAATCCACTAATGGATGATTATTTTGCCGCACGTATTTTTGTCAATAATATTAAACAAGCCCGTTAGAACTGTGTCATTCGAACACTCATCACCGTCACAAGCTTTTTATTCCTTAAAATGGAAACTCTCGCATTACCCTGACGGGCGAAAACAAAAGATATTTCCTTACCGCCCTCAATATTGGCTGAATAACAAAGCCTGTTTCCGAAATCATCTTCAACATAAGCTTCAACAAGAGACATATCGCCCTTTTTCATTTCATATTTTACAAGCTCATATGCATTATAAAGATGTTCCTTGATTGGGAAATAAGCTACTTTAAGCTTAACAAGCGTACCGGAAGAAATTGAACTACCGGCAGTTATAGACTGTTCAAGAATATGCCCGCTTAAATCAGGTGAATCGGTATTAACTATCTCCTGTTCTACCACACAGCCTTTTGAAACCAGAAGATCATAAACAAGATCAATTGACTGTCCCTTAATATCGGGCATTTTTGCATCAGAAACGCTTCCTGACGATACTAAAATATTTACACGCAGACTGTGAGGAACTTTTTCGCCGGCAGCAGGACTCTGCTGAAGAACGATACCTTCGGGTTTATCAGAAGGAACATAAGTTATAACACCAATTAAAAGAGAAACAGTCCTCTGACCTGTATGAAGATTGAGAAGCTTTGCTTTCGCACTTGGAAGAGGAGAACCAATCAGAGACGGAACTTCAACCTCAAGCTCATTACGGCTCACAACAAGAGTAATTCTGCTGTTTTTGGAAACCACTTCTCCGCTCTCGGGATCCTGACGAAGAATAACTCCATCTTCAATGTCCAAAACATCTTCGTATTTAATTTCGGGCTTTAAAGCATTTCTTTCGAGTATATTATAAACAAAGGTAAATTTTTCACCGGTTAAAGTAGGAACGGTAACCTTTCCTGCCGGACGGGTTCTGATTATTATCATTATTGTTGAAGCAAATATAAACAGGTTGAAATATAGAAACAGAAGAAGAAATATTCTTTTATGCCTCACTAAAAACTTTTTTATCTTTTCGATAAAATTACTCATTACGAACCTCTGGGATTTTCTTTACGGGAAACGCCGCAAAAAGGGCGGACGCTTGGATTAATGCTGAAACTGCGTAGTAGCGTCAAGCATTAATTCCGTCAACAATGCGGGTATAAATGAGCTTTCCGTCTCCGGAAGCGTAGAAATTTTCAATAAAAGCTTCCTGAAAGAATCCGTTTGAAAGATAAAACTGCCTGGTCGGAGCATACTGTTCCTTAGATGATGTTTCGGCATAGATTCTGCCGCCTCCGATCTTACTAACAGCAGAAACCGTTTCTTCAAGGATTTTTTTACCTATTCCCTTTCCGCGGACAGATTCATCAACCGCTATCCAGTATAAATCATAACTTGATTCAGTCCCTCCGATATGACCAAAACACGAATAACCAGCAGTAAAGTCTGCTTCATCCGCGAAAATAAATCGGTAATCAGATTTATCCTTTTTTTCATAATTATCCAGAACAAGTTCAACTGCAATCTCTATTTCATCAGAATTAAAGAATGAACTGGATGAAACAATTCGCCTCACATTTTCAATATCATTTTCATCCGCGCTGTAACGGAAAGTAATCATCTAGATATCCTGCTTCTCACTATTAAATCGATAAGTTCATTATACGAAATACCCTCATTCAGAGATGCCGCGGCTATTCCGCTATCAGGTGAAAGACAAGGATTTGCGTTTATCTCAAGAACATAAATATTTTCGTCATCATCAACTCTATAATCTACTCTGGCATAACCGTTCAGAGAGAAAAGTTTCGCGGTATCAAGCGTGATTTTCTTGAGCTCTTCAATTAAATCCGAATCGCCGGGAAGAAAGTCAAAAGTTCTGCACGAAGTGGAATACTCTTCAGTATCATCAACCCACTTGGATTTATAACTCATAATGTTATCGCCGGCTTTTGCATCATTCCAGGTCATCTCTGCAGGATACAGAACCCTGAGATTTCCGTCTTTATCTGTGATAACGGATATGTTAAACTCCCTGCCTGAAATAAATTTTTCTGCAAAAATGTCATGTCCCAGAACGGTACGCTTTTTCTCAAACAACTCAAGCGCTCTTTCATGCGAATCAAATACAAAAACCGACTCATCATCTATTCCGATAGATGCATGCTCCCAGTATGATTTTATTATATAGCGGCATCCGTCCGGAAATGCTTTTTTTATTGCAGAATAATCCAGCCAATCGGCAGTCGGTATTCCGGCTGAGCGCATAATTTTCTTGGATGCGAGTTTATTGGATGTTATAAATAATGTCTCTGAAGAATTTCCAGTATAGGATATTTTCATCGAATCAAATAGTACCGGCGCATAATGAATAAAAATGCCCCTTCCCTCAACAGATTCCACTAGATTGAAAATGAAATCAAATCGCTCCCGCATTAGATTTTCTCTTACGTTTGGTATATCTAAAGAAAACGGAAGAACCGAACTTTCGATGGAAAGTGAAGCAAGAGCGGCAGATACACTTTCGATCTGCTCAAATGTATCTGCGACATCGGGATTATCAAAAGAATCTGCCGAATCATGAACTATCAAAGCCTTCATTTATTCACCTTTCTCGAAAGTGCCGAATTGATAATTTTTGATATAAGTTCATTATACGAAATCCCGTTCATTCGGCAAATTATCGGAAGATCGGAATCATCCGGATTAAGCCCTGCAAGCGGATTCACTTCAATAAAATTAGGTCTTCCTGATGCGTCGCATCTGATATCAATGCGTCCTCCGTCACGGCACTCCAACACCCGCCATGCATCGAGTGCAAGAGAATAAACCTTCTGCTCAATAGGACCTTTTATTAATGAATACTTGATATTGCTTTGGTAATTAGCCTTGTTCTCGTAAGAATATGATTCCTCTACGCCCTGTTCAAACAGAATTTCCATTCCGCCGATAACTTCCGCATTTTTTCCGGTGCCGGTTATACCGACGGTAAATTCTCTTCCCGGAAGATACTCCTCAACAAGAACGGGCTGATTGAATTTCTCAAGAAGAAACTCCACAGCAGCTTCAAGTTGTTCTTTATCTTCGATAAAAGAAGCCGAACCTATTCCTTTTCCTGTTCCTTCAGCCACAGGCTTAGCGAAAAGCGGGTATTTAAGATCTATATTTTCAAGATCAGTGATATCATAAACACAGAAAAAATCAGCAGTCGGAATCCGTGAATCGCGTATAACCTTTTTTGTCAGCGCCTTGTGAAGAGTCAGAGCAAGAATAACTGTATCAGAAAAAACATAATCAAGCCGGTATGCGTCAAGCAGAGCCGGAATCTGAGCCTCACGTCCAGCGCCGTGCATTCCTTCCGCAATATTAAAAACGATGTCGGCAGTTTTTCCGGCTGAAAGAAAATCAACCAGAGCAAAAATATTACCAATACGTTCAGTTTTAAAACCCGCTTCTTTGACAGCAGACTCTATCGCAAATATAGTATCCTCTTTATCAAACTCGGCTGTTTCTTCATCGCTGTAACCAAGCTTGCGGTAATCATCCCTGAGGTCATAAGTTAATCCGAATTTCATCACAACTCCAAACAATAAGTATTACGATACTTCAAGCACACATTATTTCTTCAAGCTAATTTTGAAAACTATGTTGACTTTTGTATTTAATAAAATATCAATTAAATAAGGGTTAAACAAATGCTTGAAAATCTGCTCTCCCCTGAAGACTGCAGCAAATGTCCCGATAAATGCTGTAAATTTGCCGATCCGTCACACATGCCAATTCTCACCGAAAACGAATTAAATAATATCGATAGAAAAGGAATTGAATACATCCAAAAAGGAAATTTATTTCAGATCAAATCTTCAGTTAAAAACAGTGACGGCAAAACAGTCTGCCCCTTTCTCATTGAAAACAAAGGATGCGAACTCAAGCACCATCCGTTTGAATGCGAGATCTGGCCTTTTTACGTAATGCGTTTTACCGATAAAATCGTAATTGCGGTATCGCCGAACTGCCCCGCAATCAACGCAAAAAGTTTCTATGAAATTCAAAAAACCGTAAACGATGGTCTTTCTGACTGTATTATCGGAATGATCAAAGAATATCCCGGACTTATAGAAGATTATTATGACGACGCAATAATAATAAAAATAATTGGAGAAGAAAGAATTGTCGAAGGCAAGAGGAGGTTTTTGCAGAAAGAATGAAATTATTAAAAAAATTAAACCAAATGAAAATAAGTATTTTTATGGTTTAATATGTTTCAACAATGGGTTTTCCCAACCAAAAACAGTATTCTTTCCATCAATTCTTTTTAATGAAATGATGCAATTCGAATCAATTTCTATATATTTCAAAAGAACATCAACAAGTGATATCATAAATCCCGAAACTGTTCCATCTGAATCATCTACTTTCTCAAGCTTTTTGTCCAACCGAAGAAGAACATCTACTAAAAGAACAGCAGACCGGCCGCAAACAGGAAGATTCGAAATTATACGCGAAAGAATCCTGCACCCTTCACTAAGTGAATTCTGATAAATAAACCATTTTTTCGAAGGTCCAATAAAGGGTTTTAACATTCCCATGGCTGCATTTATTTCAGATTTGATTGATTTAATCTCATCGTCAGTCAGCTCTGACTGTTTACCACTCAATTTTGGAACATCATATACTTCCTTGTCTTCATTATATATTTTCTTACCGCCCAAAACAGCATGAATCGATACTGCGACAATATGTTTGCATAAAGTACCACGCTGCCCAATGTAACATTCACAATCGCCGTAACCGAATCGGTGAAGATCAACAGAAACTTTATATGGCTCAGTTCCCATAACAATAGCTGAACATGAACCGAAGCTTATTTCAAAAGATTTGATTTTACCTGATTCGTAAAGCTGAACAGCCCGCTTATACGTAGGCGCATCAACCATAGATTGAATTTTTTTTAAATCAAACAGCGGTTTGTCTCTATGCATTTGGTATTCTCTCTCTATAAATATAAGCGATAAGAAGCAAGTTAAGCCGGTTTAATTAACTCTTTGGGATAACTTAAATCATTTCCTGCAATTTCGTATAATTTGACTCAATAAGTTTTTTTGCCGGATCTATCAGTTTGCTCCAATTTTCATTTATTCTGTTTAAATACCAGCTTTTCCCTTCGTCATAACTTAAGTTTCTTATCTTAAATGCAAAATAAAACCAATATCCCGGATTTACGATTTGAGATATCGCATCCGCATTGGAAAGACAAACCGCTTCGATGCTTCCGGAATTAAGCTCCAACGGATAAACATGCTTTTCAATACATTGAGATACTCTTTCAATCTTGTCATTTGGATAAGCTTTTTCGGCAAGAATATTTGAAGCAATACGGGCACTGTCGATATTATGAGTCGGAAGTGTATTATAATCTAATACGGCAGAAATATCGTGAAGATATGCAGACAGTGATACAATCTCTTTGTCGGCTTTTAAAATATTTGCCAACTTTTCCCCATATTCCAAAACTACAAGGATATGTTCTGCAAAGAAAGAATTTGTAAGAACATTCTCTTTTCTCCTGCATACATCTTCAACATAATCTGATATTATTTTCTCAATCATGTATATTATCCCATTCGGATAAATGTTATCGAAACAATTGCTATAGCAGAAATCATTCAATTGCTATGTCAAGTCAACAAAAAACTAATGCAATTTCTTGATACTTATCGGAGTAAAAATATAAAATCTGCATTTATAAGCAATTAATAATCGACAAGAACAGATATTATATAATTGCAAACGTGTTATTTGATAATGCAGGGAAATCAGACTTCTACAATAATATCATTGATTTTTGCGCTATTTTAATTTATCATCCAAGAGGTTCAACTCTATTAACAGGGTAACAAATGGCAGAGCGAAACAAAAAGCCGGTTAAATTTTTATCCAATATTTCGCTTCAAAAAAGCATAATTATCGGCGGCACTATTTCCGTAATGATACCCTTTGCAATTACGACAATACTTCTTTACACCAGGCTTTCAAAGGATCTCGTAAACCAAAGTAAAGAAAAATCAATTCTAATCGCAAATGACCTTGCGACATTAGTAGATAACTCTCTTTTAAGCGAAATAAAAATAGTATCAGCAATAGCAGCAGATAAAAACATTATCAACGATCTTCATGCGGGCAATTACAACAGTCTAAGCAATAATCTTTCATCGATGTTTAACGAAATCGGTTATGACTACATATCTTTTTTTATTACCGACCGCAACGGTATAATAAAAGTCGATTTACCCGAAGGAGTTCGTCTGGGAACAGATTTATCAGATAGAAGTTATTTTTTAACAGCCAAACAGGGCACAGCAAACGTGAGTGATCCGATATTCGTTCGGGGTCCTTCGAGCTCCAAGTGGACGGGTGTTCCGATGCTGATTACTGCCGCCCCGATCAAGCTGAACAATGAATTTATCGGTATGATTGCAATAACACATGAACTTAGCGCCATCAGCTTAAAAATGAATAATATTAAATTAGGTCAAACAGGTTATCCTTTTATCCTTAACGAGGAAGGTCTGGCAATAATACATCCGAATCAGGATATTATAATGACTAATGCGAACAATGAAACCGGTATGAAACATATTCCAAACTGGTTAAAAGAAAAAAAACCACTTGCCGGCAATTATACTTTCCGCGGTACAGATAAAATTGCTGGTGTTGCACCTCTAAAAACAAAAAACTGGTTTATATTTTTTACGCAAAACCGCGATGAAATAATGAAGCCTGTAAACGAAATGCTGATGAGCATTATGATTATTGCAATTTTTTTTGTCGGTATGGCAATAATTCTAATAGTATTTTTCTCAAAAAGAATAAGTTCTCCAGTTGAAAAATTTCTGGATATACTTCATCAGTTCACAACCCATACCAATGAGTTTGTTCTCGGAATTGGTTCGGATAAAAAAATCATGTTTGCAAATCCTTCAGCATCACTTTTTTTCGGAAAGACTATAGAAGAACTTATCGGCACGAACCCTTTTTATACTGTTACAGGAAATACCACCGATGAAGATATATGGAAGAAACTTGACAGCGGGATACCGTGGACTGGAAGGGTAAGTCCTCAAATCGACAATAAAAAAGACAAAGTATTTGAGATAACAATAATTCCTGTAAAGGATAACAAAGGCATTGCTTTCGGCTATCTTGAATTCGGCAAAGATATTTCAAATGAAATTAGTCAGGAAAAACGGATTAATCAAGCACAGAAAATCGAAGCAATCGGAACACTCGCAGGCGGAATTGCTCATGATTTCAATAATATTCTCACAGGCATTTACGGATTTATCGATCTGACTCTTCTTACGCTTGATAAGCCTGATGAAGCAAAAAAATATCTGCAGGAACTTGAAAAGGCCGCAAAACGCGCAGGTGATCTTGTAAATCAGATATTAACATTCAGCCGTCATGCTAAACCCGAACTACGGGCAGTTATCCCCAAAGCCATAGCGAAAGAAGTAATTAAACTAATTCGCGCAACAACACCTGCAGAAATTTCTATTGAAACAAAACTAGAAAGCGAAACACCAATAATGGCTGATCCGATCCAGATACATCAGGTTATGATAAACCTCTGCACTAATGCTATACACGCAATTGGAAATAATCACGGAACAATTAAAATTGAAATTGAAGACATCATTATAGATAAAATGTTTGCAGAAAATCATCCCGGCTGCAGCCTCGGCAAACATATTATATTAAGTATTTCCGACAGCGGATGCGGAATTTCTCCGGAAATACTCGATCACATCTTTGATCCTTTTTTTACAACAAAAACAAACGGCAAAGGAACCGGTCTCGGCCTTTCGGTTGCTCACGGAATAATTCATGGTATAGGCGGAATAATAACCGTTTATAGCGAACCCGGCAAAGGAACTGTTTTCAATGTCATCATACCTGCAGCAGCTAATATCCGGGATGAGTCAGAACCGGGTGAAAACGCCCTTCTCCCTGGCAGTGAAAGAATAATGATTGTTGATGACGAACAAGCAATCGTCAACTCGTTGTCGAGAATTCTAAGAAGCGCCGGTTATAACATTACAGAATTTACCGACAGCATGCAGGCGGTTGAAAATTTTATAAATAATTATAATAGTTATGATATAATTGTTACAGACAATTCAATGCCTAAACTCACCGGAACCGATTTGGCAAATGAAATTAAGCGTTATAATTCGGCTATTCCGGTAATTCTAATGTCCGGCTTTGTAAACAAGAACATTGAAAACAACGCCAAAGAACTCGGCGTTGACATGATAGTAAATAAACCGATCAGCGCAGTCAGACTGACGGAACTGATACGAAAATTTTTTGACAAAGACGGAATTAAGTGATGAGAAACGGAATAACGAATTGTTATTGAACCACCACTTCAATCAAGAATTGTAATTAATTAGATAATGCGAAAATTCAATGTATTGTAATATTACCTTCATCATTTTAATATTTGACATTGGCTGTTTGTTATTTCTTTTATCCGATATGACTTATGTTTTATATGTAATAGCTTCAATGCAGGGGATATTTCTCGCATGCGCGCTTTTCTTAAAAAAAGGAGTGCCCGGCAAGGTATTTGCTTCAATTGTTCTTTTGTTATCCTATGAACTTTTATGCGAATATATTTATCTTCGTTACGGTTGGAAAATTTACTGGCCGCTGTTTTCGATTAAGGAAGCGTTGGGATTCCTGTACGGACCTCTCATCTTCATTTACGTAACCACCCTTACCGACTCTGACATAAAAGTTACAAACAGATTATTACATTTTATTCCTTTTACGCTTTATGTGGCTGTCGATATAAATACATTCTTTCCGCTTTTCATTGATCAGCATTATCTCATAGGCGATCTCGACGACAGAGGTCTCTGCGCTTACAGAATAACAACTAACATAATTAAAATTTTCATTACAATCTTTTATCTTATTAGCTGCTATTACCGAATAAGAAATTACCGTATTAGAATAAAAGAATATTATTCTAATATCCAAAAAATAAATCTGAACTGGCTATATTTCTTCATCATTATGGCATTTTTTCTTGGGTTTATCGGTTTCGGTGCAGTAATAATTTATTTATTCTTTCCTGATCATGTCATCCATTATACACAAATATTTTTCTTAATGCTTGCCATCACGATTTACGTCGCGGGATATTTTGCATTAACCCAATCTGAAAGGTTTTCAATCATTCATGGCAACAAAAACAACAGCGAACAAAACATAAAATACGCCAAGAGCAGCATCTCCAAAGAATCGATGGATTTATACATAAAAAAAATATCTAGCTGTTTTGAAGAAGAAAAAATATATCTTGATCCTGATATAACAATATCTTCGCTTTCCGAAAAAACAGGAATTCCTGGACACAAAATTTCACAGGCAATAAATGAAACTTTTAAGATGAACTTTTATTCGTTGGTAAATAAATACCGTATACTATATGCTATAGAAATTTTATCAAACGAAATAGATCAGGTTTCAATAATATCAGTCTGCTTTCAATCAGGCTTCAACTCAAAATCCGTATTTAATAAAATTTTTAAGTCATACACGGGCAAAACTCCCTCACTTTTCAGAAAAGAAGTTTTAGAGAAAAACTGAAACTCTGAAATGATATTTTTTTAAGTATTCGCCAATCGGCAAAGACGACAAACTGTTTTGTTTGCCTTACAACTACTTAAAATATAACATTGTGAGGGCTTGATGAAAATATTATCAGCAATTTTTCTCTCTTCAATTTTAGCAGGAATAATCCCATTATTCCCGCAATCATTATCTAATCAGGAAAATGATAACGCCGCTTCTATAACAAACATATCCGGGACATTTACAATCGATGATGAAATTTACACCGGAAATCCATTTCTCTCGTCCAAACTTCGTATTACGCGGAATTATCCTGACTACAAACCTTCATGGTCTCCTGACGGAAAATGGATAGTATTTTTCAGAATCATAAACAGCAAAAATCTTCCAATACCAAAATGGAAAACAAAAATATGTATTATAAAACCTGATGGAAGCGGATTGCGGGAACTCACAAGCGGACTGTATGCAGATTATAATCCGACGTGGACACGCGACGGCAAAAACAACATAATAATAAACAGATATGATCCTGATAAGAACAGAGGATATATTTATCTTTCAAATATCGACGCAAAACCAGGAGATGAAAAACTCATAAGCAATCCTGAGTATTCAGAATTCGGACATTGCGGTCTCAAAGATGGAAGAATAATAGTGGCAACAAGTCAGGGATCGGTATTGAAATATATTTTTTCATCATCCGAAAACGGTGATTATTTCCCGCCGTTCATACGCATTCTTTCTCCTTCACTCGGAAATGCCGGAAGCTATGAATTGGTTCATTTCGATGAGAAAGTTTTAATGCTGCCGAACCGTGTAACGCTGTCTCCGGATGAGAAACACATTACATTTGAACTCGACAATTCTGCAGGACGCTTCGGCTATGAAGGTCATCCTTTGGTATTCGCCGAATTTAACACAAAAACACCCAGCATAACAAACATGAAAAGATTCTACAATACCCCTTCAGATGAATTTGCTCTTTACCCTTCATGGACTTCCGATTCTAACAGAATTATATTTTTTACAGGATCAGGAAAATCCAAATTTAGATTCTATCTTTATAATATAACAACAGGCAAAATTGAAAAAATAACCGAAGACAACTCGAGGGAATATAAATATTTCTGCGGAGAATCTTCTCCTAAATAATACTATGAAAAAAATACTAACAATAATACTCTCGGTCTCTCTTTACCTTATTATTTCCGGATGTACCGCACGCGGAATAGGAAATAATACAAAAGAAGCTGTATATGGAAAATCTGTTCAAATTACAGAACTGAACGATTCATCCCCTCTTTCCGAAGTCGGGTTCGCATGTAGTGAAACAGAACCTTCGGATAATGAAATAAAAAAAATGACCGACGAAGTCATAGAGCAGATACTTGGCAAAAAAGGGCTTTCAGCTATAATCAAACGCGGAAACAAAGTAGTAATAAAAGTAAACATGGTCGGACCTGGTTACGGAAGCGTAAATGAAAAAGGGCGCGGAATAATTTCTGATCCGAGAATAGTGAAACATGTCGCAGAAAAAGTGAGAGAAATTATTGGATTTGAAAACGGCGCTGATTTAAAAATTATAGATGCGCTTTTCTATTCTGATAAAAATCCTTCGAGCAAATCAGATAAAACAAGTTTTTATTATGCCAAGCTTGAAAGAAAAAATAATACCGTATATTATGACTCCGATGCGGACGGGCTTCTCGACGGTTCATCAAAGGCAGAACTGGTGAATCTTGATGCAATTAAAGAAGAAGACCGCTATTGCACAACTGTTGAAGAACCGCTGATCGGCGATACAGAAGTATATCTTCCGAAATTTCTTCGTACAAAAGAACAGGCTGGTACAGACAGTAATTACTGCGACGTCTATATCGGAATTCCTATTTTAAAATCACACGCTTTTACCGGCGTTACCGGAGCACTGAAACTTCATTATGGATTATCTCCCGGAATAAAAAAACGCACAATGCATCACGGATACGGATGGGGAACCGGAGATGTGCGTCTTCTGATAAACTATCTTTGCGCGATGAACAGAAGCAGAAAATTTGATTTGGTTATAATGGACGCACTGACTGGCAACAGAAAAGGACCGCTTAACACTTCAATGAATTTAGGCGGATACGATATGAAAACCGACTATATTTTAACAAATGCCGTGTTGTGCTCAAAAGATTCTGTTGCGGTTGATACGGTAGAAACTCTTCTAGCAGGATATAATCCTGAAACAGTTCCGCTTCTTGAGTCAGCCTTCAGAGACGGAATAGGAATTAACAAACCTTCACACATAGACCTAAAGTGTTATGGAAAGTTTCATTCACACAAAATTCGACTTTCGGAATCTAATCAAAATAGATATCCTTTTGAAGACGGATGGGGAAACGCCCGCATCCACAAAGATTTTTCAAAACCGCAGAGTGTTAAAATTAAAATCAGATCTTCCGGTGAAGGACAATATGTAGTCGACTATTATGCAGAAGAAAAGATAATAGGAGATTCAGGGCTTTCAAGAATAGAACTTCTCATTAACGGCGAAAGATATTCCTATACCACACAAAAATGCGAATCGGGAACTTTCACAGTAAATTTGAAAAAATTCAGCAGACATGAAATAAGATTAAAAATTGCAGCATGGGATAATGTACTTAACTGTACTTTATCAGAAGAAATAAAAATCAGAGTCAAATGAAACGGTGCGAAAATCGAAGGGTAAAAAAGCGGGATGGGCATGTGCTCAAATCAGAAGATGAATGATGAGAAAAGTAATTCAAAAAGTCCGACGGAGTTGAACACTGAGGATTTTTTGTTTTCAAAAGCACCTAACTATTGACAGCAATTATACCTAAACCATTCGGCGAAGCCGAATACCAAATAAGCGCAGACTTTCGCAATCCTCCGAAGGAGGTGCGAAAGTTCTGTCGCGACAAAAGCCGCGCGGCGCCTGAGCGACGTACTTTTCTTTCGTCGATTTCTTTTGTTACGCAGACAAAAGAAATCGACAAAACTGAGTAAAGGGCGTGAAACGCCCTTTGATATTATTGCATAATCTATGCAAACAAGGATTCCAAAGGCAAAGCCCTTGGAAAACCCTGCGTAGCATTATTTTTATTTCTTCCCGAAAATTCCTTTAACAGTTTCAAGAATATCAGGCGGAATCATTATGAACTTCGCGTTCTGCGATTCGCTGATTTTAGTGAGACCCTTTACATATTCCTGTCCGATCAGATAAACAAGAGGATCTCCGCCAGTAGATTTAAGTGATTCAGAAACCATTCTTACCGCATTAGCTTCAGCTTCAGCAAGTCTTTCACGCGCTTCGGCGTCTCTCATTGCCGATTCCTTTCTCGCTTCAGCTTCAAGAATCTGAGCAATCTTAAAACCCTGAGCTTCTTTTTCAGCCGCTTCTTTCTGAGCCTCAGCTTCAAGAACACGTGCACGTTTTTCCCTTTCAGCCTTCAACTGAAGCGCCATTGCCTTGGCAAGCTCTGCCGGAGGAGCGATATCTTTAAGCTCAACACGTGTAATCTTGGTTCCCCATGAATCAGTTGCGTCATCAAGAACGACAAGCAATTCCTTGTTTATTTTTTCTCTTAGAGAAAGTGATTCGTCAAGAGTCATTTTACCCATTATCGATCGAAGTGTCGTCTGAGCAAGATTCATAATTGACCATTCAAGATTCTGAATTCCGTAAAAGGATTTATACGGATCCATAACCTTAAAATAAACGACTCCGTCCACTTCTAGAATAGCGTTATCAGAAGTAATAATTCCCTGACGCGGCATATCGAGAACGCGCTCACGGATATCAACTTTCTTGGATATTTTAGAAAGAAGGGGGTTGATAAGATTTAGACCGGGATTCAAAGTTCCTATATATTTTCCAAGCCTTTCAACAACCCAGTTCTCTGCCTGAGGAACAACCCTCACACATTTAAAGAAAATAACTATAGCAAAAAAAGCAAGCGCTACAATAAGAAGTTTTTCCATCATTTACCCCCATTAATTTTTTTTACAAGAAGCTTTATTCCGCGTGATTCGAGAACTTCAATCTCCGAACCTTCCGGAATTGATTCTTCTGATTCTGCCTGCCAGATTTTCAAGCTATGATAGACTGAAAAAAGTTCAACCTCTCCCGAACGATGAGGTTCAATAGCAGTTTTCGCAATTCCGCGCAGATTTTTTAATGTCGGATCACGGGAATCTTCGGTGAAACTTTTGCCGAAATGTTTTTTAAAATACAAATGCCACAGAAGTAGAAAAAGAAGAGACGAACACAGAAAAATTATCCACGGAAAAGTTCCGTCAGACGGCACACCCGCGAACACGCAAATCGAAGTAATCACAGCGCCAAGACCGAACCAGAATATTACAAATCCGGGAACCAGTATTTCTAACGCAATAATAATAAGCCCGGCCGCGAGCCAGAGCAAAGCTGGAGAAGGCATAACACACTCCATTTATAAGATTATTTATTTTAATAAGCTGTACAGATATATCAAGAAAAAAACATTACTTTATAAAAACTAATCAAAAGGAATAGTAACTTTATAGTGAAAAAATGGATAAATTCACCCTATTATTGAAAGAAAATTTAATAATATCAGAGTACTGATTATTTATTATCAAACCCGGAAAATTTAATTTTTTTAACTTTCTACGTATTTACCACGATGCGCGTTTATTTCTTCTTTGGTATTATGCCGAATCAAAAGGAGAATCAAAATGAACAAAACAATTCAAAAAACCATTATGCTGCTTTTAATTGCAGTCATTCCGCTTTTAGTGTCCTGTGACTCAGAAGATAGTGAGGAAAGCAGAATTTATGTAACAGATTCAACCCCATATGACGCCTATTACATTTCAGCCGTTTATGTTGTAGAAAGCCCTAACGGATATTCAGGAAATTGGGGATCGAACATTCTTGATGGAAACTCTGACGGTCCTTACGGCTGGCAGCAATACACCTTCGATCCCGGCATATATGACTACCGCATAGAATATTATGACGGTGCAAGCAAATATACTGAAGACTTCGGCATGACAGCAAGAGACAAAAGAGGACTTAAATTTGACATGGATGGTCACAATTTATTTACTACATCTTTCACATTTGAATAATATTGAATTCCGCTGCATATTTCAATTGCAGCGGAATTTTTTTAAAGTTTATCAATCTTCATGAAAAGATATTCCGCAGCCGAAACAAAGCATTTATCAAGTTCGTTGTTAAGTGCATCATGATCATAGCCTTCATAAGTTTTTTGCACTAATTTCTCAGACTCCGAGATTTCGACGATTTTCCATATCAGCATAGAATTTCTGTTGTAAACAGAACATGTCAGAATGACTACCGGAGAAATAGGACGCGGGTGCTTAAGCCCTGCGCTCTTTTGTTCTTTCAGGAACTGAACATCAATTACAACGAAACCAGATACATTAAGCTCATCACACAAAGAGCTCATGAGCGCGGAATTTCCATAACTTATTCTTCCGAAACCTTCGGGATAATAAACATTATTTTCTTCAGATGTTTCATTCTTCGCAACAGAGATATATTTCTTATTTTTTAAAACTTTATCAAATGGTATAAGTTTTATTTTAGATGAAGACGCAAAACCACGTTCAATCACAGGAAGTACGCCATTCATCAATGATGAAACAGGATGAGGCGAAAGTCTTTCATCTGAACGCGTCATCTCAACAGGACTCTCTCCGCCATGTGTTTTCCCCGGCATCTTAAATGTTCCGATTGCATTGTCTTCCTCGTCACGGCTTGTAGAATCATAATAAGCAACATGATGATTTGAAGAAATTACGACAAGAGCGAACTTATCGCCTTCATTTAATTGAATATTTTTTCCGTTAAATGTACATGCAGAAAGAAAAAGACAGAATATCACAATAAACCTAATCAGCTTCATGGAACACCTCGAAAAAAAAATCGCTGAATCCATATTATCGATTCAGCGATTTGCTTCAAGAATAATTTAACAACATATTTATTGATACAATATCAAACCTGGTTGGGGTGATAATGCCAGAACTTCTTCCGGCTTCATAATCGGACGGTCAAAATGGACTCCGCGTTTATTGGAATAATGCATCCACAATTTAAATGCTTTGTAAGGAATATTGACTACTTTGGCATTCCGTTCATGTGTCGCAATCTTAATGCCGGGCTTTCCCCAGCCGGATGTTGAATGGACCAGCATTACAGGATCATAGTCGGATTTCACTTTTGTAATATTGCGGACCATTTTCTTATGAAACTGATGAAACACAAGCTGACGTTTGCCTTTAATATTATTCAAAAGCATATAGTCCTGCATTGTCTTCTGAGCAGCGTTAAGTTCATCGGCCGTAATCGAACCTATTTCTTTCATAGGCCGACGGGTGCGCCACTCAACATCAATGGCAAGATGAACATTTGAATGCTTCAAAAACGGCAGAATCTTTTCAACCGCTTCAGTTACTTTATACTTTCCAATCTGGTGGTCTATATAAACAAGAAATCCGTTCTCATATGCAAATTTAATATATGACTCAATCACTTCGTCCTTAACGAAATTGATTTCTCCCAGAGGTTGGCAGGTTCCATACACTATATAAATAGCAGGAATAACACCTTTCTCTCCGTTTACTTTATCATATTCTTCGGCTTTCTGTTTCAGCATTTCGGCAAGCTTTTCCTTTGAAAAACGTCCGAGAACTCCCATGATTTTTGAATTAGGGTTTCCGTAAAAACCGACTACATGGTTCTTTTCAAAAAGATCAGGAGTTGTAAACTGTTCATCAAGAGATGGAGTTTCAATTTCTGCAACCGGCTTTTCAGAAGAAACATCTGATTCGCCATTGACTGTAACAACTGCTAATATGAGGACAAATGCCAATAATATTTTCTTCATTTTCTATACCTGTTATTATTTACGGAAGATCGGAACTTAAGATTCAGAAAAAAAATAAATTACAGATTAAAAAAGAAAATAATTTTATTATCTCAGATACTTGCGCGGATTTATAGTATTGCCGTTTTGAATTATTTCAAAATGAAGATGAGGCCCTGAAGAAAGTCCGGAATTTCCGCTCTGTGCAATTCCCTGCCCCTGTTTTACATACTGACCGCGTCTTACGTAAATTCTGGAAAGATGACCATAGAGAGTCTTGTGCCCGCCCGGATGTGCAATGACTACGGCATTTCCGTAACCGCCCATCCAGCCTGCATATGTAACTTTTCCATATTTAGAAGCTCTTACCGGAGCAAAAACAACACCAATATCGATTCCGCTGTGAAAATGTCTTCCGCCGCGTATTGGATGAATTCTCCATCCGAAACTGCTTGTTATGCGACGGCTAGCAACCGGCCACATGAATGCAGCAATAATGTTTTGGGGTTTGGCATCAGGAATAAATATCTCAGTACCGGCAGTAAGTACCGTGGTATGAGTCAGATTGTTTTCTGCGGCGACTTTATCGGCATTAACTTTGTAAGTCGACGCTATTCGCTGAATGGTATCGCCTTTTTTAATTTTATATACTATTCCGTCTTTATTCGGAATATTCAACACCTGCCCTACATGAATTATATCATAAGACGGCAGTTTATTGGATCCGCAGATAGTATCAACAGACACTCCATATTCTTTCGCTATTTCGCCGAGAGTATCTCCGTCTTTTACCTTATATTGGGATACTTTTAAGGTTGAAGCGTCTTCGGGATCGGAATAGTTTGTATCTTCAGAATATACGATGGAATCTTTAAGTTTTTCGTCTTCTTCCTGGACAATATGAGTATCATCTCTTGACATATAGACTATTGATGCCGCGAGAGAAGCCATAGACATAAAAAAGACTCCGGCTGCTACAGCCAAAGTCTTTCGCCAGTGAAAAACAAACGGTGAACTAATACGTTTTACTTTAACATTTCTCGCAGTATAGATAACGAGGATTAAATTGTCCTCAAAGCGGGAAAATGAAATCTTTCGTAAGCCAAATAATTTAATCTGAAATTCTTTCATTTTGTTAACGATACTTTTTTATTATCGTCAGAAAGTCCAGAACTATTTATTTTCCTTGGAAGAAACTCCGGAATAATTGTCTTCGATGAATTTTTCCACATCACGCTTGTGAGCGCCTGTAATACATGTATTTCCCTTAAAAACAACGCCTTTCATAATGTTTATGCTCGGCGCATAAATATCTCCAAGAACCTTTGCAGTTTCAAGAAGACGGACTTCTTCACGGGCTGATATATTTCCGACTACTACACCGGCAACAACCACGGATCTGGCCTCTATATTCGTCTTTACCTTTCCGGATTCGCCGACTACCAGCTCATCATCAGTCTTAATTTCGCCCTCAAATTTTCCGTCGATTTTAAGAGAACCGCTTATGTAAAACTTGCCCTCAAAAACCGAGCCTTCGCCGATTGTACTGTTGAGAAGATCATTTCTTGCCATAAAATTCCTCAATATAAATAGAGTATTGAATCATCCGGCTTTTCAATCCGTCCGATCGAGATATAACCGACTTCCCTTGAAGCGAAAATCAATTTAATTATTCTCTCTATATCACTGCCCTTTACTTTGTCAATAAAATGACAAACTTCTTCAAAAGAATACTTCCGTCCGAAAGTCATCTCTTCGAGCGCATTGTGGCCCATTTTGACCTCCACGCTTTCCATGCTTAGAGCCAGACTCCCCTTCAGATAGCTTTTGGCATCTGCAAGTTCGTCTACGCTTACGCCTTTTTCGCGTAAAACACGGCATTCATCAAGAATCAATGACTTTGCTTTTTCAAACTTTTCAGGAGAAGCACTGCAGTATATCCCGAAAAGACCATTATCCGAATATGAACTGTGAAAACTGAAAACAGAATAACACAATCCTTCCCTTTCTCGAATGTTCTGAAAAAGCCTGCTGGAAGAACTTCCGCCGAAAATAGTACTTAAAAGAAAAAGAGAATATCTGTCATCATGAGTCTTAGGCAAACCGTCAAAACCCAGCGCAAAATGAACTTGTTCTATTTCGCGCTCAATATGTTTTCTGTATATTCTGCCGTAAGAATAATCTTTGTTTGTTATGCTTGAAGAGCTTTTTGATCCTGAAAAATATTTTTTTATCAATCGTTCAGTTTCTAATACATCAAAATTTCCTGCAATGGAAATCACAGTCTTTTCGGCGCAATATTCTCTTTCATAAAAATTCATGAGTTTTTCGCGGGTAATTGAAGCAATACTTTCACGTGTTCCCAGAATATTATGAGCAAGAGGATGCCCTGCAAACATACTTTCGGTAAAAGTATCAAGCACATGCTCATCAGCATAATCTTCATACATTCTAATTTCTTCAAGAATGATGCCCTTTTCTTTTTCGATATCTGTTTCGAGAAAAAGAGAGTTGTAGAACATGTCCGAAAGAAGTTCGAGACTCATCTCAAGGTGATCGGCAATGATATTAATATAATAACAGGTATATTCCTTATTTGTAGCGCCGTTATGCTGACCGCCTACGCGGTCAACCATACGCGCCATTTCCTGAGCGGAATATTTCGAGGTTCCTTTAAAAAGCATATGTTCAAGAAAATGAGCATAGCCGGATTCATCGGCATTTTCATTTCTTGAACCGGTTCTAAGCCACAAACCGCTTGATACGGAAACCACACCGTCCACTTTTTCAAGCAGAACGGTGATTCCGTTGGGTAAATTAAATTTCCGAAACAATTATTCAGTCTCCGTTTCAGGTGCAGGCATAGCATCTTTTCTCGAAAGATCAAGTCTTCCGGTTTTATCGATGTTAAGCACTTTAACTTTTACTGAGTCGCCGATATTAACTACATCCGTGACATTTGCAACACGTTTATGGTCAAGTTTGGAAATATGAAGTAGACCTTCTTTTCCAGGAAGAACTTCAACAAAAGCTCCGTATTCCATGACACGCTTAACAACGCCGTCATAGATCTTTCCTGCTTCGACTTCGGCAACCGAAAGCTGAACCATACGGACAGCCTTTTCAAGAGATGCGAGGTCAATTGCATAAACGGAAACTTCGCCGTCTTCAGCTACATTAACATCCGCACCTGTAGATTCAACAATGCCTCTGATGTTTTTTCCGCCAGGCCCGATAAGTCCGCCGATTTTATCCTGAGGTATGCTAACTTTTTTGAATCTCGGAGCATACGGAGAAAGTTCCTTGTTAGGTTCAGAAATAACTTCATTCATCTTTTCGAGAATATGAAGTCTTCCCTCTTTTGCCTGGGCAAGAGCTTCCTTCATGATCTCGGGAGTGATTCCTTCAATCTTGATATCAAGCTGAAAAGCTGTAATACCTTCTTTTGTTCCTGCTACTTTAAAATCCATGTCGCCGAGATGATCTTCTATTCCTTGGATATCAGTAAGAACTGCGTGTTTACCGTCTTCCATTACAAGACCCATGGCGATACCAGCGATAGGAGCTTTTACAGGAATACCGGCATTAAAAAACGCAAGTGAGCCCGAACATACTGTCGCCATAGAAGAAGATCCGTTGGATTCAAGAATCTCCGACACAAGCCTGATAGCATAAGGAAATTTTGACGGTTCCGGCAGAGTCCACTGAAGCGCGCGCTCTGCGAGAATTCCATGACCGATCTCGCGTCTTCCGGTTCCGCCGATTCTTCCGGTTTCGCCGACTGAAAATGGAGGAAAGTTATAGTGAAGAAAAAATCTTTTTACTTCTTCACGGTTCATTGTGTCGACTTTCTGAACATCTTTTTCGGAACCAAGTGTCACTATACCAAGACTCTGGGTCTGACCTCTGGTAAAAAGACTCGAACCGTGCACACGCGGAAGAATTCCAGCTTTTACGGATATTGGACGAACTTCGTCGAGCTTTCTTCCGTCGGCGCGTTTTTTATCGAATATAATTCTTTTTCTTACGATGTCGCGGTCAATGTCGTGAACGGCGTTATAAATATCTTTCGCGCCGTCAGGATAAGCTTCTGCAAACTCAGCCTGAGCTTTTACTACGATATCATTAAACGCATCTTCACGAGCTTTCTTTTCTAGTACATCACTCAGTTTTTCAATTTCAGAAAGAAACTTCGATTTTACAGCATTGAATATTTCTTCATTTGTTTTAGCGCCGACATAGCTCATAAGCGGCTTGCCGCATTTAGTTTTAAGTTCGCTCTGAACCGCACATATCTTTTTAATATTGTCATGCGCAAACATAACAGCATTGAGAACATCTTCTTCTGTTACGTTTTTTGAAGAACCTTCAATCATGGTAACAGCATTCACAGTTCCGGCAACCATCAAATCAATATCACTTTTCTCTATCTGATCAACATCAGGATTAGCAATAAACTGACCATCGATGCGTCCTACGCGAACAGCTCCGACCGGTCCGTGAAAAGGAATGCCAGAAATTGTAAGAGCCGCAGATGCAGCATTAATAGCAAGAACATCCGAAGGCTGTTTTCTGTCAGATGACAGCGTCGATATGACTATCTGAACTTCATTTAAAAAATCTTTAGGAAAAAGCGGGCGCAAAGGTCTGTCTGTTATTCTGCACACAAGTATTTCGTGATCGGCAGGGCGTCCTTCTCTTTTAACATATCCGCCCGGCATTCTTCCGGCGGCATAATATTTTTCTTTATATTCGACGCTTAGAGGGAAAAAATCCCTGTCTGCGGAAGACTTTTTATCTGCAACGGCTGTAGCAAGAACGGATGTCTCGCCCATCGAACACAAAATAGAACCATCAGCCTGCTTTGCAAGTTCGCCCGTTGAAAAACTTATCGTTTTTCCGCCAATTTCTACTCCAACTTCGTGGATCATAATTACTCCTTGTTTGAGGCCGATTATTTTCTAAGACCGAGCGACTCGATAAGGCTTCTGTATTTGTTGATATCTTTCTTTTTGTAATAATCAAGAAGTCTTCTTCTCTGACCAACAAGCTTGAGGAGACCTCTTCTTGAATGGAAATCTTTTGCATGAGTTTTGAAATGTTCGGTTAGATGATTGATTCTTTCAGTAATTAGCGCGATCTGAACTTCAGCCGAACCTGTGTCGCCGTCGTGTCTTTTAAATGTTGTAATAATTTCAGCTTTGCTTTTCATAAATACTCCCGTATCAAATAATTATTTTTGCCGCTTCGCGGCTAGTTAAATACACAAAGATAGCTTAACAGCCCATCTTTTTCGTCTCTTCGGGCGATTGCAATAAGTTTTTGAGACTCATCAAAGAGTGCAAATTCGGACATACCCGCATATCCGACCTGATCCGGATGCATTCTCAATCCGTTTTTAACTTTTACGGACATTTCCGCTCCAAGCGAAACAGAAGGCATCCCTTCGACGGCGTTTTCCATTGAAATAATGAAAGACGTCCGTCCTGATAATACAGCTTCTCCTACATCATCAGGCTTAACAGCGTTATTGACGCTGAATTTTCCCGATTCTGTTCTTCTCAGAAAAGCCAGATGCGCACCGACAGCAAGTTTTTCACCGAGATCCCGTGCAATCGAACGTATATACGTTCCTTTTGAACAGAATATCTCTGCGCGAACTGTCATATCGGCAAGATTTACCGACTTTATATCGATTGAATAGATTTCTATTGCTCTCGGAGATAACTCGATTTGTTCTCCGTTTCTGACCCGGTCGGAAGCTCTAACCCCGTTGACTTTAAGCGCGGAATACCGCGGAGGGATTTGCAGCTGTTTTCCCTTCATTGAAAGAAGGGCACCCGTGATCATTTCTTCGGTTAGGAATGATGTATCACAAGCGGCGACCGGAACACCGTCAGAATCGTACGTATCCGTCGATTCACCCAGCTTTATCACCGCAGTATAGCGCTTGTCGCTTTCAAGAAAGAAACGCGTAAGACGTGTTGCTTTCCCGGTGGCTGCGACAATCAAACCTTCTGCGGCTTTGTCGAGAGTTCCAGAATGACCTATTTTCTTAACCCGCAAAATTTTCCTTACACGGGCTATCGCGTCAAAAGACGTTATACCTGCAGGTTTGTCTATCAATAAAATTACATCATTCATCGTCGGAAGTTTTTTCTTTAGCCAGTCCGTCAATGAGATTTACAATACCAAGACCTTTTTCGATAGAATCGTCATAGACGAAGTTCACATCCGGAATAGTCTTAATCTGCATTTCTTTTCCTAGATGAAATTTTACAAACCCTGCGGCGGCATTAAGACCTTTTATGGTCTTTCTCTTTTCGTCGGCTCCGCCGATTACTGATATATGAACAGTTGCGAGAGTGCGGTCATCATTCAGCTCCGCCTTCACAACAGTTGCAAACCCTATTCTGGGGTCTTTTACGACCCCTTTTATTAATAAATCGCCGATTATTCTTTTAATAAGCTCTTCAAGTCTTTCTTTTCTGTACGATGCCATTTATACCCCGAGCTTCTTAGCCACTTCCGTAAGCTTATAGAACTCAATTGTATCATCAACACGGACATCATTGAAATTATTTACACCGATACCGCATTCCTGACCGCCGAGAACTTCATTGACATCATCTTTGAAACGCTTAAGCGACTTGAGATCACCGTCAAAAACCACAACAGACTCGCGGACAACTCTGACCTTATTTGATCTCTGAATCTTTCCATCGACAAGAATACATCCCGCGATAGTTCCGATTTTAGATACTTTGAATATCTGTTTAACTTCTGCATGCCCGGTAATAGTTTCAACGATATCCGGCGCAAGCATTCCTTCCATAGCTTTCTTAATATCATCAGTAACTTCAAAGATGATATTGTACATCTTGATTGAAACTTTTTCGGTTTCAGCAAGATCTGCAATTTTCGGAAGCGGACGAACATGATATCCGATAATCACGGCATTTGAAGCTGAAGCAAGCATAACGTCACTTTCGTTTATTCCGCCAGCTCCGGCATGAATTACCTTCACTCTTATTTCATCAGTTGAAAGTTTTTCAAGAGCATCTTTGAGAGCCTGAACCGAACCGTCAACATCCGCCTTAATGACGATCTTAAGATCCTGAACAGCACCCTCTTTTATCATATCATTAAATGATTCAAGAGTAACTTTTTTAAACTGTTTCGCTGATTCCGCACGTTTGAGTTCCTGACGTTTCTGACCGATCTGCTTCGCATATCTGTCGCTGACAACTGCCTGAAAAGGATCACCGGCTGACGGAATTCCGTCAATACCGAGAATCTCGACAGGAGTAGAAGGTCCGGCAACTTCAATAGGTTCGCCTCTATCGTTGAACATCGCACGTACTTTTGCTGAAAAAACTCCGGCAACGATAAAATCACCGACTCTGAGTGAACCGTTCTGAATGAGAACAGTACATACAGTTCCGCGACCATGTTCTATCTTGGACTCTATGATTGTTCCTTTTGCACGTATATTCGGATTCGCCTTAAGCTCAAGAATCTCAGACTGCATCAGAACAGCTTCAAGAAGACCTTCGATATTTATTTTCTGCTTCGCACTTATTTCTACGAAAAGATTCTTTCCGCCCCATTCTTCAGGAACGATTTCATAAGCAGTTAATGCTTCACGCACCTTCTGCGGATTCGCTTCAGGAAGATCTATTTTATTAATAGCTACTATGATAGGAACATTAGCGGCCTTGGCATGATTGATTGCTTCAACTGTCTGAGGCATCACTCCGTCATTTGCAGCAATTATAAGTATAACCATGTCTGTTACTTTCGCACCGCGGGCACGCATAGTAGTAAAAGCCGCGTGACCAGGAGTATCGAAAAAGGTTACCTTCTGACCATGAACATCAACCTGGTAAGCTCCGATATGCTGAGTGATTCCGCCGAATTCCTGATCAATGACATTAGCACTTCTGATTGCATCAAGAAGCTTGGTTTTACCATGATCGACGTGACCCATTACAGCAACTACCGGAGGTCTGTGTATATTATCTTCAGCAATATTATCTTCTTCTTCGCGGATAACAGTTTCTTCGTAAAGTGTTACAACCTTAACCTGAGTTCCATATTCGCTTGCAAGAATCTCTGCGGTTTCCGCATCAAGAACCTGATTTATTGTAGCCATGAAGCCGAGTTTCATAAGTTTCGCAATAACATCACTTGCCTTAACATTAAGTTTTTTAGCAAGATCGCCTACCGAAACTGTCTCGGTAATATCAATATTCTTAGGAATGGAAACTTCAGCATCGCGAAGTTCTTTTTTCTTTTTTGCAAGAAAAGCTTTTTCTGCGGCTTCCTTTGCAGAAATTTCCGCGAAACGGCTCTTCTTTATATCTTTTTCTTTATCACGTTCTTTTCTTTTACCTCTGTCAGCACCCTTCGCCTGATCGAGTTCAGTTGAAAAACCTTCAGTAGCCTGCGATCTTCCGCCGGCTGGACGAGGACCTCTGTTTCCGAAAGCTCCGCCTCTGTTAAAACCGCCTTCACGGCGCTGACCGCCGCCCTGTCCAGGTGTATACGGTCTGTTTCCGCCTTGTCCAGGTGTATACGGCCTATTACCGCCCTGACCTGGAGTATATGGTCTATTTCCACCCTGACCAGGTGTATACGGTCTATTTCCGCCCTGACCTGGAGTATATGGTCTGCTTCCCTGCGGACGATCTCCCTGTGGTCTGTCGCCGTACGGTCTATTTCCACCCTGACCTGGAGTGTATGGTCTATTTCCCTGCGGACGATCTCCCTGAGGTCTGTCACCATATGGTCTATTTCCGCCCTGACCTGGAGTATATGGTCTATTTCCCTGCGGACGATCTCCCTGAGGTCTATCGCCATATGGTCGGCTTCCCTGCGGGCGGTCACCCTGAGGTCTGTCGCCGTATGGTCTGCTTCCCTGCGGACGGTCACCCTGAGGTCTGTCGCCGTATGGTCTGCTTCCCTGCGGACGATCTCCCTGAGGTCTGTCGCCGTATGGTCTGTCTCCCTGCGGACGCTCCGGTCTCTCTGCCGGCCGTTGCGGCTTTGAATCTCCAAAAGGAGAAACTGGCGCATCAGCTGACTTCGCAGGTTTCTTTTCCAAAAACGGTGTTTCCGCCTGAGCGGCTTTCTCAGACTGTTCTGCCTGTAAAGCCTCTTCTTTTGCTGTATGAGAACTAATATCGACTTTCTGCTTGAGCCGGATTTTCTTTTTCACGGAAAGCTTTTGTTCAGCCTGTTTTGCCCTCTCCTCTTTGAGTGATTCAATGCGGGTCTTTACATATACCGCATCATTTGATGAAATTTCACCTTCATCACCCGAAATTTGAATCCCGAGATCCTTACAAATTGACTTAATGTCATTCTCGTTGACTGAACTGTTCCTTGCAACTTCGCTTATCTTCATGAAAATCCTGATAATTTATTTTATATTACTTGCTTTCATCTTCAGAAGGCTCTCCGCCCTCTTCAGCCTTTTCTTCTTCTTTTGACTCCTCATCGTCGTCAAAATCAACCATGCTATCAACTATTTCCCAAATTTCTTTTGCCGTTTTTTCTCCTATACCGTCAATATCCTTAAGATCATCAACACTTTTCTGAACAAGATCCTCGACTGAGAATATTCCGCCTTTTTCAAGAAGCTCAATATATCTTGCCTTAAGACCAAGCTCCTGAAGCGGAGTATAATCTTCGACATCGTCCGAGAAAAGCTGTCCGAACAACGAACGGGACTCGTCTGAGTTGAGAAAATTTCTGTATTCTTCCTCTGTCATCACCGTAATTTCAAAACCGCAGAGTTCGGAAGCGAGTCTTACGTTATGGCCTATTTTCCCGACAGCAATCATTTTCTGTTCATTTTCAACGACTGCAATGACTTTTCCTGTTCTGGTTTCTATTACTTCTTTGACTTTTGCAGGTGTCAACGCATTTTCCGCAAGAGTTTTACTGTCGCGGGAGAACTCGATAATATCTATTCTCTCTCCTTCAATTTCGCGGACAATAGCCTGAATTCGGCTTCCCTTCATACCGACGCATGCACCGACACTGTCTACATCTCTGTCACGGCTCGAAACCATGACTTTTGTTCTCATTCCGGTTTCTCTGACGATTTTCTCAATGCGCACTATTCCGTCGTATATTTCAGGAATCTCCATTTCGAAAAGTTTTGCAACAAACTCGGGACGAGCACGGGTCAAAACGATATTAGGTCCGCGGTTTGTTTTTTCAACGGTCCATACCATAGCTTTAATTCTGTCTCCAGTCTTAAAATGCTCGCGGCTTGACTGCTCTCTCTGAGGAATAACACCTTCAACCTCACCGTATCCTATATCAACAAATATGGTTTTCTTAACCTGACGCTGCATATATCCATTAATAAGATCGCCTTCTTTTTCTTTGAAATCATCAAATATGATATTCTTTTTAAGCTCTTTGATCTTCTGCATCATGACCTGTTTAGCTGTCTGCGAAGCAATACGGCTGAAAACCTTGAAAGGGTCCTCTTCAACCTCGACATCATCACCGAGCTGGATATCCTTGTCTCTTTTAACAGCTTCTTCGAAACCTATCTGACGTCCGGAATCATCAGGACGTCTAACAACCATTTTCTTTGTAACTATTTTCATTGAATTTGAAGAACGGTCGAAAACAACTTTCATATCATCTGTTGTGCCGAACTGCTTGCGGTATGCGCATTCAATAGCTGTTTTGACAATATCCTCAATATGCTCCCTGGTAATACCTTTCTCGGAAACAACTGACTGAAGTGCGTCAAAGAATTTTGCATTCATAATTAAACCCTTTAATAATCAAGATTCGAATTTTTTATATCATCATAGGAAATCTCTTCTATTTCCTTTTCTGTTTTTATAACAACGGATTCATCACCGGCAGAAACAATTTTCCCTTTCAGAACTCCGCCTTTTTCTCCTCCGAGAATAATCTTTACAGGAGAGCCCTGAAAACGTATATACTCAGCCTTTGAGCGGATCTTCCTTTTTAAGCCCGGAGAAGATATCTCAAGAGTGTAGCTGTCTTCTATGCCGGAATCTTCGATAAGTGAATTAAGTTTAGCCGTATAATTTACGCAGTCATTATGTGAAACATTTGAACCATTATCAATTCTGACTGTAATTACCGCGCTGCCCTTTCTCAACTGGATATTCTGCTCATAAACTTCAAAACCGCAGAGTTCGCTTGCTCTATAGATAAGCTTTTCAACATCTGCTTTTGTGAATTTATCCAACAAATACCTCAAACGACGATAAAATAAAAAGCTGTCCTTCGGGACAGCTTTTGACAACATCAGAAATTATTGTCATTTTGATACCCGACTTATATTTTGCAAGCTTTTTTTATCAGACACGCAGAACTCATATTACTTCCGGCTCATGAGATTTCTGATTCTCTCTCCGATAGGCGGATGCGAATAATGGAAAAAAACATATACGGGATGCGGAGTCAGATTCGAAAGATTATTTTCTGCAAGCTTCTTTAGTGCTCCGGAAAGCTCATCGGCAGAATAATATTCTGAAGCGAAATTATCAGCTTCATACTCATGCTTTCTCGAAAACATGTTCAAAAAAATACCAGTTAAAGTTGAAATTGGAACATAAAGAATACCGAAAGCGATAATAGCCATATGAATCGAATGAGCTTCTGCCCCAAGCGCCGAAGAAAGTACACTGTTGCCGATAAAAAGACTTAAAACAAATAAAAGACCGCCGGTCTGCATAACAGAAAACAAGATCATCATCAGAGTGTGTTTTTTCTTATAATGCCCGATTTCATGTGCTAGAACTGCAATAATCTGCCCGGGAGTAAGCTCTTTAATCAAAGTATCAAAAAGAACGATTCTTTTTTTTGAAAAAAGCCCGCTAAAATAAGCATTTGCCTTTGTAGTTCTTTTCGACCCGTCAATCACGTAAATATTATCGAGTTTAAATCCGGCCTTTTGAGCAAATGCTGTTATTCCGTTTTTCAGCTCTCCATCTTCAAGAGGAGTCTGCTTATTAAAAAGCGGTGCGATAACTGATGAATAAAACATCGTGAAAAAAATCATAAAAACAGTGATAGTTATCCACGCAAATATCCAGAAAGTATCGGGAAATTTCTGAATAAAAACAACAATGAGAGAAAGAATTATCCCGCCTATGATTCCGCCGATCAGCCAGCCTTTTATCTTATCGAGAAAATATGTCAATGGAGTTGTTTTATTGAATCCGTATTTCTGCTCAATAACAAATATATCATATATTTCAAACGGACTATTAATGAGATCAAAAGATATAAGAAGAATTCCGAAAAAAACCAGAGCACTAATAACAGGATTGGGTGAAATTGATCTCGCGAATGAATCAACAAAAGCAAATCCGTCAAAGAACAGCATGAGAAAAATAAGAATGGAGCTAAACACTGATGAAATAACTGAAAACCGGATGTTTTCTTTTTCGTATTTCTGCTGTTTGGCGTATTTTTCCTCGTCATACGTTCCTTTAAGTTCATCCGGAACACATTTACCAAGGCTTTTGTAATTAAGAAAGGACAATATCCTTTCCAGAATAAAATCAGCAATCAAAATGGCAACAATGAGAATAAAAACAGTTTCTGCTCTCAAAATTCCTCCGCTTGACTAATTGGAAAACAGCCAAACGATAATAGCAAACAATTTTTGAAAAGAAAAATAAGCTTACGAATAGAAAAATTTGAAGTAATTTCAAAAGATAAACACCTTGACACAGATTCAGGAATGAACAGAAAATCTAATTTCGCGGGAGGCAATACATGAAAAAAAGCAAATATCTCAAAAACGACAAACGCCTAACTTTTAGTATAGAGACAATTTTCGAACGCATACTCTGGAACGGAAGGTTTCTCGTTCTGTTCGCCGTAGTATCAAGTCTCATAGCTTCATTCATTTTATTCGTTCTTGCGAGCAAAGACATTCTTTTTACATTGAAGGATATTGTATATTATCTCGGCGGGGATCATTCAATAGACATTCATACTCTTGTAATAGGAAATATTATCGGGGCAATTGATGTATATCTGATTGCCGTCGTTTTAATACTTTTCAGCTTCGGTCTTTACGAACTATTTATATCGCACATTGATGCCGCAAAAAAAAGTGAAGCCTCAAGCATTTTAAATATCGGCTCTCTCGACATACTCAAAGATAAAATTGCCCAGGTAATAATAATGGCACTTATCGTAAAGTATTTTCAAATGGTTCTTAACCGTGCTCAAAATTTTTCTACAGCGCTCGACATGATATATCTTGCTCTTTCAATTTTTGCACTTTCTACGGGTCTTTACTTTCTTCATAAATCGAAATCAGGACATAATTAAGGAGGATCTATGAATATATTGGTACCGCTTGCGGAAGGTTTCGAAGAAATCGAAGCCATAACAATCATCGACATGCTCCGCCGCGCCGGGCATAATGTCACAACCGCATCACTAAAAAATAAAATTGTAACAGGTGCGCATTCAATTCAAATTACTGCAGAAAAAATTCTTACCGAAATACGTTTTGAGGAATTCGGAGCTTTTATTCTTCCGGGAGGAATGCCGGGCAGTACAAATCTCAGGGATCACGACCGTGTAATGTCATTCATTCAGAGAATCTACGCGGCAGGCGGAATTATCGGCGCAGTATGCGCAGCCCCCATCGCAATTGGAAGAAGCGGAATTCTCGACGGTAAAAAATTTACATGCTTTCCGGGTGACGAAAAAGAAATGACGCATTCAAGGTTCACAAATGAAGATATAACCATCGACGGTAAAATAGTAACTGGAAGAAGCGCCGGAGTCACTGCACTTTTCACCCTTAAGATTATCGAACTTATTGACGGAAGAGAAAAAGCAGAATCTCTCCAGAAAAGGATGTTTATCAAAGGTGAGTTCTAAAAACCCGTGTGAGTTTCTTCCTGCCAGCCCTGAAGAATTAAAAAAACTGGGCTGGGATTACATAGACGTTCTTCTTTTGACGGGAGACGCGTATATTGATCATCCTTCTTTCGGAACAGCTGTAATTGGTCGATTTCTTGAGCATCACGGTTACCGTGTCGCGGTGTGCGACGCGCTTAAAGATGATGATGTTCAGAAAATTGCTTCATTCGGAAAACCACGGCTGTTCTACGGTGTATCATCAGGAAATGTTGATTCGTCACTCATGAAATTTACAGCCTTCGGAAAAATCCGAAACGACGACCCTTACCTTCCCGAATCGATGGCAACACAGAGACCGGACAGAGCACTTATAAAATACTGTAATCTCATAAAACAATTCGACAAGGAAACACCGGTATTAATCGGCGGAATAGAAGCTTCGATGAGACGATTCGCTCACTTTGATTTTACGAGCGGAAAACTGCGCAGATCAATACTTGCAGATTCGCGCGCTGATATTCTCGTTCATGGAATGGGCGAATTTGCGTGTCTTGAATGTGCAGAAAGACTTAGTTCCGGAAAAAGTATCGAAGGTATTGAAGGAACGATGGTCTTTTCTCAAAATGCTCCCGAAAACTCCGAAAGTCTTCCGCCGGAAGAAGAGGTACTATCTTCAAAGGAAAAATTCGCCGAAGCTTTCAAAATAACTTATTTAAACCGTGATAAAATAATCTCACAGAAATCAGGAACACGCTTTTTAGTTTCATACCCTCAGAAAGTTTTTTCTCAAAGCGACCTTGATCTCGTGTATTCTCTTCCGTATTCACGCAAAGTTCATCCGAAGTATGCCAACGAAAAAATTGCCGCCTTTGAAATGATAAAATTTTCAATAAACTCTCACAGAGGCTGCGTTTCGGGATGTTCTTTCTGTTCTATATTTATGCATCAGGGTAAAAGAATTATATCCAGAAGCGCCGCAAGCTGTATAGCTGAAGCCGAAAAAATCGCCTCCATGAATTATTTCAAAGGACATATAACCGATCTCGGCGGGCCTTCGGCGAACATGTACGGAACTGATTGCTCAAACAGCTGGAAATGCACCCGCGAAAGCTGCCTCTATCCCGCACGCTGCAAAAATCTCAAAACCAGTCACAAAAAATGGTTTGAACTCATGCGCAAAATTGATTCGGTCAATAAAGTCAAACACCTTACAGTAGGTTCTGGAATACGTTATGATCTTTTTATAAATGACAATCCGGAACTGCTTGATGAGTTTATCGAAAAAAGAGTTAGCGGACAGCTCAAAGTAGCTCCGGAACACACCGAAGAAACTGCCCTGCGCGCCATGAGAAAAAAACCTGTCTGCTCATTTGACAAATTCGCAGAAAAATATTTTGCCTCGACAAAAAGACTCGGCATCAAACGCTTCATTATTCCGTACCTGATGAGCGCACATCCGGGTTCCACCGAAAACGACATGAAAAAAATGAAAGATAAGATTTTCCGCCTTCTTAAATTCGTACCGAATCAGGTACAGCTTTTTATCCCTCTTCCGGGAACCATTTCTTCCGTTACTTATTATACCGGATTTGATCCGTTGACTGGTGAGAATTTCTTTTCAGAACATGATAAAAACAAAAAGCGGAAACAGCACGATGTATTCTTCAAATAAACCGTGCTTAATTCAGTTTTAACGCGGCGGGTTGGATAATTTCGAAAAAAGTGTTTTCAGCATTATCTTAAGGATAAGATAAAACAGCGATGCTACAACAAGACCTGCAAGAGCATAGACAATACATTCCGAATTAAATGAAAAACCCGGGGTATAATTAACAAGCGTGCTCTTAAATATTTCGTAATCGGCATTTTTCAAAAACGCGAAAAATTTAAGGAATGAAGGGCTTTGAGATATTTGATCAAGCGCTGTTTTAAGCTCAAGATATCTTTCTGCACTTGATTCAATTATTTTTCCGGTTTGGGCTATTTCGGGAACATTTGATGTTTTGTGAAGAATAACATACTGCTCGAATGTTTTGCCGGTCATAGCCGCTGCCTGATTATATTGATCAAGCATGCGTTTAAGTTCGTCAATATGCCCACCGAGTCTTTGCAGATAATGAACTACAAAATTCGGAAACTGAACAAGAAGAATTGCACCGACAGCAGCCAAAACTCTTGAACAGAAACCATCGACAGGAATAAGAAAATATTTCAAAACACTTTTCATATTACGCTATTGCCGAAATTCCGGCAGAAGCAAGATTTTTCTCAATTCCCTTTTCTGTAGCAAGAGCGGTAATAAGAGAAGCTTCCGTTACATCGAATACCGGATTGATTATTTTTATTCCTTCAGGAACAACAGTAATATCCGAAAGATGAGCAACCTCGCTTATAGGGCGCTCTTCAATCACAGCTTCACTTCCTTTTTGAAGCGAATTATCCACAAGAAAAGAAGGAGCCGCTACATAAAAAGGAACATTATTAGCTTTTGCAGAAAGCGCAAGCATATAAGTACCGATTTTAGCAACGATGTCGCCGTTCTTAGCAATTCTGTCAGCACCGGTTATAATCTTGCTGATTTTACCGCTTTTCATCATAAAGGCTGCGGCGTTATCCGTGATGACTATAACATCTATTCCATGTTTTTTAAATTCCCATGCAGTTAACTTCGCTCCCTGCAGGTAAGGACGCGTTTCGGCGCAATACACTTTAACATTATTATGCGAGCGCACACCTTCGCATATAACCGGAATGACTGAACCCTCGGATACTGAAGAAAGTGCGCCGTAGTTTGAATATGTCAGAATCGCATCGTTATCGGAAATAATCCCTGAACACTTATCTACAAGTCCTCTTGAATATTCCTTTTCGCGGGATATCATTAGAGAAACTTCATTTTCAAGAGAACTTTTAATTTTTTCAATTGAATACTCATTCTGTATCACTTCGCGCATTTTCGCGAGATAAACATGAGAAAGGGGTGAATTTATTCTGGTTTTTTCAAAAAAATCAAGAGCGGCATAAACGTCTTCTCTGAAAATTTCTACATCCTCCGAGCGGGCTTTTTCCGCTGCAAGAATCATACCGTAAGCCATAACTATAGCGCAAAGCGATGCACCTCTTACTACCATATCCACCAACGCATAGCCCGCGTCGCGGTATGTTTTCAATTCTTTATAGCTTTCTTTTGAAGGAAGCATAGTCTGATCCAATACAAAAAGACTTCCATTTTCATATCTGATACTCTGCATCAATTACCTCGATGTGTTTTTTCTCATTCTTATGCGGTTGCCTTTTTCATTCCATTCCACTTCATCCATATAAAGACGAACATATAGAATTCCCCTTCCGCTTTTCTTAAAAAAGTTTTCGGGATCGGTCGGATCAGGAAGAGCCGAGCTGTTAAAGCCCTTCCCCTCGTCCTCGACTTCAAATTCCACAAAATCCGGATGAAGGTGATAAAAAACGCGAACCGTTCTTCCGGAGTATAACGGATCGTTTCTTCTTTTGTCAAACTCTTCTTTAAATGCCTTGTTTCCGCCGGATTCTCTTATATCTGATGACATTTCAAGGTTTCCGTGAAAAATTGCGTTTGAGATCGATTCTCTGAGTGCAACACCGATATTTTCGGCGTCAGAGCCCGTAAACAATCCGGTTGAATGAAGATTTTTTGTCAGTTCATGCGCTAAAACATCACCGGCTTCAACATCAAGAGGAAGAATAAATTCGCGTCTTTCTTCCCTTACAAATTTACCGATGTCGACTGCCAACTGTTCCTGAATTTTGCGTTTAACTTCAGAACGTATTATTGAAGCAATTTCGTTTTCATCAATCGGCTTTTTAATAAAATCACGCGCACCATAGCGGAGAGCTTGTATAGCATCGTCGACATTACCCTGTCCCGTAATTATTACAGGAATGGAAATATCAACTGTTTTGATATGGCGCAGAAATTCAATTCCGTCCATTTTACGGAGTTTTATGTCAGTGACAATAAAATCAACTTTTACTTCTTCATTTTTAAGCATATAAAGCGCATCTTCGGCTTTATCGAGGGAAATGACATTGTATCCGAATTTTGCAAGCTTCTTGCGCAATGAAAAACGGACAATATCCTCATCATCAATTACCATGACAGTTATCTGATTCTTCTGGATGATGTTATCGAGTGCTTCCATTTCAGGCACCGCCGCTTCCCATTATAAGATGTCCCATTTTGTCGCGTTTTACAGAAAGATAATTCTTATTATCATCGAGAGCTGCAATTTCAATAGGAACACGTTCTACAATCTTAAGACCGTATCCTTCAAGACCTATTACCTTCTGAGGATTATTGGTCATAAGGCGCATAGTTCTTATTCCAAGATCAACAAGTATCTGCGCACCGATTCCATAATCGCGCAAGTCAGGCGGAAATCCGAGCTTGATATTCGCCTCAACAGTATCGAGTCCGTGATCCTGAAGATGATATGCCTTTATCTTGTTGGCAAGACCGATACCGCGTCCTTCCTGCCTCATATAAAGAATAACTCCGCATCCTTCATTTTGAACCATCTGCATTGCTCTGTGCAGCTGGTCTCCGCAATCGCATCTGCGGGATGAAAAAGCATCCCCAGTAAGACACTCGGAATGCACACGCACGAGCACTTTTTCCATGCCGCGTATGTCGCCTTTTACCAAGGCTATGTGAGTAAGATTATCTGTTTTAGTTTCATAAGCCAGTATATTAAATTCACCGTATTCAGTCGGAAGTTTTGCTTCTGAAATTTTTTCAACCAGACGTTCAGACTTTTGACGGAATTTTATAATATCTTCTATAGTAACAATATTCAGTCCGTGTTTTTTCGCAAAATCAATAAGGGCATCTCGGCGGGCCATAGTTCCGTCATCGTTCAGTATTTCACAGATTACAGCGGCAGGAGTAAGGCCGGCCATTTTAGCCAGATCGACACTTCCCTCCGTATGACCGGCACGAACAAGAACTCCGCCTTTTTTTGCAGAAAGAGGGAAAATATGACCGGGCTGTTTAAAATTTTCAGCTGAAGAATTTTCTTGTATCAGTGCCTTAACTGTATTTGCTCTATCGGATGCCGAAATTCCGGTAGTTGTTAAATCTTTCGCATCAACAGAAACTGTAAAAGCAGTATGAAAAGTGTCAGTATTAACCGGACACATCATAGGAATGCCTATTTTATCAAGCATCGCCGCTTCCATTGGAACGCATACGAGTCCGCGTGCGTGGGTTATCATGAAATTGATGTTTTCGGTTGAACAAAAATCAGCCGCTATAACAACATCACCTTCATTTTCCCGGTCTTCATTATCGACCAGTATTATCATCTTCCCGGAACGGAGATCTTCAATTGCCGTTTTTACAGTAGCAAACATACAACACCTTTGGTCAATTATTTCCCGTCAATATCAGAGTCAAGTCCTTTTGCCTATTGTTAAATTCAGGTTTTTTACAGTCCAGCGCGACTGAAAAATAAGTTGACACATTGCAGTCCAATAGTACAAGGGAGGCACCATTACAAATATAAGGAGCTTTTCATGGCAAAAGTAATTTTAAAGGACATAAACAAGGTTTATTCCAACGGATTTCACGCTGTTCACGATGTTAATATCGACATCAATGACAGAGAATTTGTTATTCTTGTAGGACCTTCCGGATGCGGAAAATCTACAACTCTCAGAATGATCGCCGGTCTTGAAGAAATTTCTTCCGGAGATCTTTATATCGACGAAAAACGTGTAAATGACGTTCATCCTAAGGACAGAGACATTGCGATGGTTTTCCAGAACTATGCACTCTACCCGCACATGAGCGTATACGAAAATATGGCATTCGGCCTCAAGATGAGAAAAGTTCCAAAAGACGAAATCGACAAACGTGTAAAAGAAGCGGCTCAGATTCTTCATATCGAAAATCTTCTTTCAAGAAAACCTAAACAGCTTTCAGGCGGTCAGCGTCAGCGTGTCGCTCTTGGAAGAGCGATTGTAAGAAATCCTAAGGTTTTCCTTTTTGACGAGCCTCTTTCAAACCTTGACGCGAAACTTCGCGGAACAATGCGTGTTGAAATCGCACGTCTTCACAACCAGCTTCAGGCTACAATGATCTACGTAACTCATGACCAGATAGAAGCGATGACTCTTGGAGACAAGGTTGTTGTAATGAAAGACGGATACATCCAGCAGATGGATACTCCGATGAACCTTTACGGAAATCCTGTAAACAAATTCGTTGCAGGCTTCATGGGAACTCCTCCGATGAACTTCCAGAACGTTACTATCAAAGGAAATGTTGCAGAAGGTTCAGGAGTCAAAATCACCCTCACTGACGCACAGATGGCTAAACTCAAAGCTTATGATGGAAAACAGGTTTCTGCCGGTTTCAGACCAGAAAACCTTCACATCGGCGGAGAAAGCCAGAGTACAACAACAGGAACAATCGAAGTTGTTGAAACTCTCGGATCAGAAATAATTCTATACGTCAGCCTTAACGGAGAAAACAGAATCGTTGTTAAAACAACTCCTGGTTTCAACTTTAAGCTCAATGACAAAATTACTCTCAACATCAACGCTGAAAAATGCCACTTCTTCGATAACGAAGAAACAGTACATCCTTCAGGAAAAGTTGAGAACATCTGCATAGTATAACAGAACGCTTCATACTTACACAAAATAAAAAACCGCCTTTAAAGGCGGTTTTTTATTTTGTCAGCCACTTTACAGTTTCATGAAAATCGAATTCATCTTCATAGAATAAATCCGCGTGATAAAAAATATCATCTATTTTGTCCTTTATGTACGGTATCGCGCAGCATTTCATTCCGGCTTTTTTTGCAGCAAGAACACCATATACAGAATCCTCCAATACCAGACAATTCTCGGGAGATACACCCAATCGCTCCGCCGCTTCAAGAAAAACATCCGGCTCCGGTTTTCCGCGATTCACTTCTTCAGAAGAAACCACTGCGTCAAAATAATCGGAAAAACCAATACACTCAAGCAGAGTATTGATTACGGTTTTTGATGATCCTGATGCAATTGCCGTCTTATATCCGTGCACACGAAGATATTTAACGAATTCAGCGACTTCTGGAAAAACCCTGGTGTTTTTTGATGCTATTTCAAGATATATCGCATTTTTTTCATTCACCAAATCGTCTGTCGGAAGTGTAATAGAATGCTTTGTTCTGATGTCTTCCATCATCTCGAATGCACCGATTCCGATATACTGCTTCTTAAATTCAGTGTCGATATCAAGACCGTGTTTTTTGAAAAGAATCCTGTCTGCTTCAAAGTAATTCTCTTCACTGTCGACAAGAGTTCCGTCAAAATCAAATATAACTGCTTCAATTTTTTTAGTATTCATGATGCGATATTTGACGGTAAAGTTTCAAGGTCAAGAAAAATTATTTCTTGCTTTTAGACAGCACAAAATCAACATAATACCCGCTCGACTTCATTTATTATGTTTTCGTAAAACTGCCCGAACAAAGGCAAATTAAGGCAAAGGTGCTCATCATGGACATGATACGTATTTGGCATGAACTTGATATAAAGGAAATTGACGAACACATCATTATCGTTGATGATCTGCACGGGTTCTGTCCTGCATGCAAAACGACAGGAATCAAATACGGCGAAATGGATAAATGCCCCGGATGTAAAAGAGAATTCAAATACGCAGCAACGCGCGAATCAGGATCAGCCGGAACAAGAATAATCGCAAAAATAGTCCAAAATAATCCGAAACTTACCATAGTGGAATATTCGGACTATAAACATCACACAGACAAAAATAAAGCTGCGTCGCTTTTCGGGAATTTATAATGAAATCTGTTTTTACAATCATAATCTCTCTGTTTTTTGCAATGTCGTGTTCGGATAAATCCAAATACGAAACGATGGAACAGTACATCAACAAAAACAATAATCATGACGTCAGTTTATTGAGAATAGGAACAACATCATACTATCAAGTTATAAATATTATAACAGCTAACGGCGGCATTGTCACTTCAACAGAATCTGCTTTATCAAAAGTTTCTATAAAAGCAGAAATTAAGAAAAGCAATTCTCTCTCAGAAACACTTGATGATTTCGCGCATTATAGATCAGATATAATAATTATTTCTTACAGCGATTATATGAAAAATTTTGATTCTCTGAAATACATAAACCCGAGAGTATTTGCAATATCAGCAAGATCATCCGGAAACATTGTAATAGAGGGAAACCATGAATCCTTCAAAAAGAAAAACCCGGTTTCAATCAATGATGCTGCGAGCTCATTTTTTTCGGAATTTTACTGCAGACTTAATAATGTAAAATCCGGAAAAAATACCGGCGAAATTATTTCAACAAATGATCTTTTCGTAAACACACCTGCAAAAGATATAATCACATCTACATCTTCCTTTCCGTATTTTGAACCTTATATAATGATTGCACGCAAATATTTTCTTTCGGACAGAAGTTCAGTAATAACAAAATTTCTGAAAGCAATTTACGAAATTCAAACACCGAAGGATGATATATCATTGACGGCGAATTTATCGATTGATCAGGAAAAGACCCTTCTTATAGAACAGGCTGCAATTGCGGATGCGAATGGTTTTTTCGGAGAAACAGCGTCGTCTCCGAACTTTATAAAGCTATTCAAAATTCGCGGAGGTGAAAACAAAAAAGACAGTGAATTCATAGACAGTTTTGATCCCTTTTTTATTTCATCGATCGACATTAAGACAAAAGCTATTCAACGCCTTCAAAAAAGCGGGTCCGAGTCTTTCGACTTTATTATTAAGACAGATAATGGAAAAGTTTCTTCTGCAGAAATAATCAAGATTGAATTTTATGCCTTTGCCGGAACAATGATGCGGAATTCTTCAGTAAAAGTAAGCACATCAGGCTTCACTGATTATGCAGAGGAAAATGCCGCAATCAGACGTGTAAAAGAAAAAATTGCAACATACGGCTATTCCCCTGGAAAAATAACTGAAACGCGAAACAGAAACGGGAATAATGAAAAATATTTAACAATTACATTTGTATCCGAATGACTCTGTATATTCTATCATTTATAACAGGCAGTATTTTCGCGAGTTTCTTCATGACACTTGCAGAAAGGTCGATCACAAAAGGAAATGATTCACTCAAGCATATTCTTTTTTCCCGCTCTCACTGTATATCGTGCAGAAAAAATATCAGTCCTTTTGGGCTTATTCCCATAATCGGATATTTAATAGCGCGCGGCAGATGCTCGTGCGGGGCGAAAATAAACTTAATTTATCCGCTCTCTGAAGTTATATGCGGATTGACCTTAACTGCCTCTGTTTATTTTAACGGAATTTCTCCTGTTGTTATCGCAGAAGGACTTTTCCTATGCAATTCGCTTGTGATTGCCTATTTTGATATTAAATTTATGAAAATTTCAAATCTTTCAATCGCCGCAGCTCTAATTATTGCAATTTTAATTATTTCATTGTCAGCAAATCCGGTTTATCACCTTAAAATATTTGCGATTACTTCGTCTGTTCTTCTTCTATTCGGGTACATCTTCGCAGGAAGCATCGGATGGGGGGACATCAAATTCATCGCAGTTATTTCTTTATTTTCAGAATTATTCGAACTCGTTATTACTCTTGAAAGTGCGATACTCACGGGTTGTGCCGTCGGATTAATTATAGCATTATTAAAAACAAAAAATCTAAAAATAAAACTACCTTTCGCACCTTTTATCACAGCAGGACTTTTTGTTTCACATTTTGCCGGAAACCAGATTTATAAAGCTTTTATAATATATATTCAGCAGTAATGATATCCCGTAAATAATTCTTGACCTGTTTTTTTATAAAAACATCATTAGCTTTACACTTAAAGTCAAGGAAACATTATGAAAAAATTTCTCATTTTAACATTATTCATTTCTGCAGCGATCTTTTCAGCATCAGCCAAGCCACCAAAAATTAGTATAGAAAAAGATGAAGAACTCTATTATTTTCCGTCATATATAGCTTATAATAAAAAAAATGACCTCTTTCACATCAAAGTTCATGCATGGGTTTGCGAACCTGAGTTTGACAGTGCAACAAGAAAAATCATAACATCTGCCGCAAAAAAACACATGAATCTTTCTGATGATGACATAGAAACCCGTAATTTTAATGAGAGATTCCGTCTTTTTATGATAGACCAGGAAAGCCGAAAAAGTATTTCCGCACTCATCGGAACTTCTTACTACAACATAGGTGTTACAGATACCAACGGACATACTGAACGTGAAATCGTACTTCCGTCAAATATCTTCTACTCTATAATAAATCATAGCGCCAATAATATTCCCGATGAAGCGGAAGTAAGTATTTTTAGTGAGGCTAAAACTGACGGCAGAGTATTTGAAGGAAAAGCTAAACTTATTAAACCTGAAGGCGTGATGGTTTTAACAGATATAGACGACACTATTAAAATTTCAGAAGTCTATGACAAAAACAAACTTTTACGCAATGTATTTGTAAATGAATACAAACCGGTTCCAAAAATGCAGAAACTTTTTAGTTCGTGGAAAAATAAAGGTGCTGATTTCACATATCTTACCGCATCCCCATGGCAGCTTTTTCCAGCGATACAGTCTTTTATCACCAAAGAAAAATTCCCGGAAGGACTCATTCAGATGAAATCATTCGGGCTCAAAGACGGTTATTTAAGCATTTTCGAATCTCCCGAGAAATTCAAGACACCTATTATTTTACGTATAATGAAGGATTTTCCTGATAAAAAATTCATTTTAATCGGAGATTCGTTTGAAAAAGATCCTGAAATTTACGCAGATATAGCAAGAAAAAATCCCGGAAGAATCTCGCAAATTTTCATAAGAAATACATCTTCTGAATCCCGGGAATCAGACAGAATGAAAAAGGCATTTGATAAAATTGATCAATCGCTGTGGTCATTATTTTCGGATCCTTCCGAAATAGAGACTTCGTCAGATAATCTTTTTCATTGACTTTTTGTATTTTACAAATACAATACTCCTGTTGTGCTTAACAAACTGTTCGCGGAGCATTTGTGAAATATTTAGTAACCTTATTCTTTATATTTTTATCGTCTGCATCACATGCCCAGACAATAGATTTGGCAAAATCCGATTTTTTCATACGAAAGGGATTTGATTTATCCTGGGCAGGAAACGATTCAGTCTCTCAAGCTATCAAAACTGAACCTGTAAACGGCAAACTGCAAACTCTTAGAATAAATGATCTGTTTACCAATGAAGATTCTTCAAGTGCTGTATTTTTTTGGTCTAAAAATACAGCAGAAACCTACACGATGAAGACTTTTTTTTACCTCAACGAATCCGATTTTTACATAAGACGCCCCTTTAATCTTCATATAACCATGATCGGCCAGAATTTTGAGATTTTTATCAACGGCATTCCTATCAGAAGCGAAATACATCTCGACTCTGACGGACATATTCAGACATACAGAACACTAAAGAATGTAAATATTCTAATAGATTCAAAACACCTTAAACCCGGAAGAAACGTATTGTCTTTCAGGATTATATGCGATCAACTATCTTACGAAGGCGGAATACATGATATATCCGAATTCTCAATATCACCCTTCACAGAGAGAGAGCCGTTTTCAAGAAAAATTATTGATTCTCTTATAGCTCTTTACCTTTTTATTGGACTCTATCAGCTTGCAATCTTTCTATATAAGCGCAATGACCGGTACACACTTTATTTCGGTCTTCTGTCAATACTTCTTTCAGCATATATATTTATCAGATCTCCAAATATATACTCAATAATATCTGACACAAGTTATTCTTTCAAGATGGAGGTTGCGGTTCTTTATCTTTTTTCATCCACTCTTTATGCTTTTGTCGAATCAGGCATTAATAAAAAAATAAGTCGTATTTGCAAGATAATCGCACTCGGAAATATTTTAGCAATAGTTTTAAACTTTTCATTTTCACTCACATACTCTTATAAAATTCTATATACATGGCAGGCATTTACCGGATTTACAGCTGCTGGTTATACATTCTTTCTTATCCATTCATGTGTGAAATCTTTTACTGCATTTTTTAGACAAAGTAAAAATACGGCAACAGCTTTTAGAAAAATGTTTTTCAAAACATTTCAGGGTAATATTTTTATCGGCGGAATTATAATCGCCATATTCAGCATAATTGATATTATCGATTCGCTTTTTCTGCATAACGGATATTATCTGACACAATACGGATTTGTTTTTTTTATAATATCATTAATGATTATTCTTACTAACCGTTATGTGATGATAAACAAAAGTCTCGAAAATGTTAACAGAGAACTCCTGCAACAAATTAATGAAACTGAAGAAATTTTTGGAAATCTTAAGATATCAGAAAATAAGTACCGCACTTTAACAGAAGGTGTACCTGATTCAATTTTTTCGATGGATGAAAACGGAAATTTTTTATCCTACAACAAAGCTTTGATACGCCATCTAAGCACTTCGGAACACGAATTATCAGCATCAACTTTATTTGACTATATTTATGAAGACGGATTTTCGGGAATAAAACGCGGCTTCATGAAAGAAAAAATTAATGAAGCATTGAATTCAGATAAACAGATTATTTTTAAAATTCCTCTTAAAACACGTCACGATTACAAATACAGCGATTTCAATATCAGACTCGAAAAAATAGACGTGGAAGGAAGAAAAGAACTTATTGGTTTTTTGACACATGTAGCTGATGACTATCTTTTAAAATTTCTTTCAGAGGAAAGTCACACATACATAATCGACAACTCTCTATCAGCAGCAGAAGACATGAGTTATAGATTGGTTCGAAACCTGCCGAGATACATGAATATAAATGAAATTACCCTTATCCGAACAGGTTTGAGAGAAATAATTATCAACGCAATTGAACATGGGAATCTTCAAATTTCATCTGATGATAAATCCGAAGCAATGCTCAAAGGTGAATACTATAATCTGCTCCAGCACAGACAGGATATTCCGGCATATAAAAATAAAAGAGTTACCATTTCATATACTCTTGAGAAAACTTCGGCAAAATATACAATCACCGATGAAGGCAAAGGATTTAAGCATGAAATCAAGAGAAAAGATATAGCCGATGACAAAAAACTTCACGGACGCGGAATTATGATGGCTCAAAATATTTTCGATTCAGTTAAATATAACAAAACAGGCAACTCAGTTACACTCGTTAAATACTTCGCTAAAGATTGACCTGTTTTAGTATATAATATATTTAAAAATTATAATTTAATTATTTCTGTTTATAACTAATAGCTGTCTACGACGTTTTCTTTTTCCTGAATATTCAGAATCCCTTTCTGCGCTGCGGTCTTCTTGCGTTCTTCAATTTTTGGTAAATCTGAGGCGAGGCGCTTACGCGAATAAACATCGATAGCAGTATAATATTTATCATTTGCCGCTGATACGTCTGTTTTGAAATAATTATATTCTCTCCATTTTTTTAAACGCAGGTAATGATTCACGAGATACTTTGATGTTTCATTAATCCGATAAGCTTCAACATATAAATCCGCGACAGTTTCTACAGGAAGACTGTCAAGATGAGACGTAAATGATACAGGAGCAGAAGATACTTCTTTTGTAATAAAGAAAAAATCAGTATCATATGTTGTATCGAAACCCACACCCAAGCCTAAAGAAAGAGCACTTGCTTTTAAAATTTCTTTTTTGTCTTCATTCATTTCATGACGGTATTCAAACCTAAACATCGAGCATGAAGCTAGTAAAACAGGGATTAATATAATAAACTTTCTCATTGGTACCTCATCCTATATATTTTCCATCAATCAGATAATCTTCTTCAATATCCGTAAGCGCTGTTTTTCCGAGAACCGATTCTATCTCAAGAGGAGATATTCCAGTTCCGGGACGCTTTGCACAAAGAAACTCCTGAGTGATTTTCTGCCCCTTGTTTATTCTCTTTGCAGAGCATAAACTCATATTCGCAGAACGGGCGATATTTTTTTCGCCGGCGGTAACAGCAAATGATCCGCTGCCCATAATATTTTCAATACGCCGAATACTGTCAACCATATCTTTAAACCCGGATGGATTCAAAGATACGCAGGCATCAGGATCTGTTTCTTCAGTTTTAAAATGCTTTTCAATCACTGTTGCCCCAAGAGATACCGCACAAAGCGATGAAAGAGCATCGGGAGAATGATCTGAAAAACCGGCACTAACACCAAAATGCTCCCTGAGGGAAATCATTCTTTTTAAATTTACATCAGCATCTGATAGCGGATAAAGCGAGACACAATGAAGAAGTGTCAAATCGGCATTTTTTGCTTTCATCAATTGAACGCTTTTTTCAATTTCAGAAATTTCATGAAGCCCGGTAGAAGCAATTATTTCCTTTCCGGTTGAAAGAATTTTTTCAATCAGAAAAACATCATTTAATGAACCTGAAGCGATCTTGTATCTTTTCACACCTATCCGCTCAAGCATTTCAACCGAATCGGGATCGAAAGGTGATGAAAAAAAATCAACCCCGCATGCATCTGCTGTTTTTTTCAGCTTAACATAATCCTCTTCGTTAAATTCGAACTTCCTGAAAAAATCTATCAGACCATAATCAGATGTAACCGGCGTATTATTAAGATACGAAGCAGCATAACGTGTATAAAACTTATCCGCCGAAAAAGTCTGAAACTTTACCGAATCAGCACCGCTTGCAGCAGCAGACTCTATCATGGACATTGCTTTTGAGAGATTTCCGCAATGGTTTATTCCGATTTCCGCAATAATCCTGACCATCAGCGCCTCCGCATAATTTTGCAATTCTGTTGACTTTTTATTTCATACATGCTATAATTTCAACAGTCGGGAGCAGATTCCCTATATGGCAGTAGTGATAAATTTTACTATATATTTATCAACAACATTTTACCTATCAAAAGCGGAGGAGTATTATGGCAAAACAACTATTAGGAGACATTCTGGTTGATGCAGGTGAAATTACACAGGCTCAGCTGAACGAGGCACTTGAAATACAGAAAAAAGAAGGCGGTCTGATAGGAATTATTCTAGTTAATCTGGGGCATATTTCAGAACAGTCGCTAGTAAAATATCTCGCGATTCAGGCCGAAAAAGTAGTCAATTCTGATTAAATAATTCTGCGGTCATCCGCAGAATTATTTAATTTCATATAGCCATCCGAACTTGTCCTCAATTTCACCATATTGAAGCTGAGTCAGCGTCTTATAAAGCTTTGTAATCTTTTCTCCAACGCCTGTAGAATCTCCGAACTTCACTATTCTGTCATTAAAATGAAGCTCACTTACTGGTGTTACGACTGCAGCTGTTCCGACAGCTCCTATCTCGTCAAATGAATCAAGTTCATCTATTGAAATAGGTCTACGTTCAACTTTCAATCCTAGATATTCTTCAGCAATCTTAGCAAGACTCTTATTTGTAATACTATCGAGAATACTAATTGATTTGGGAGTTATATATTTATCACCCTTGATTCCGATAAAATTCGATGTTCCGAACTCATCTACATATTTCTTTTCTTTTGAATCAAGATAAAGCACTATCGGAAATCCCTTCTCATGACCATACTCTCCGCCAGGAAGACCAGCCGCATAATTACCGCCGACCTTACAGTCTCCGAGCCCTTCAGGAGCAGCTCTGTCGAAATGATCAAGAACCAAAGCCTTTACCGGTTTAAATCCGCCTTTATAATAAGGTCCGACGGGTGTAACTAAAATCATAAAAATATATTCGGGAGCAGGACCAAGTCCGATCTTCTGACCATTTCCGAAAATCAACGGACGGATGTAAAGACTTGCCCCGGTTCCGTACGGAGGAATATATGATTTATTGGCTATAACCACTTTTTTGAGCGCCTCAAGAAAAAGTTCTTTTGGTATAAGCGGCATTTTTATGCGTTCGCACGAACGGTTAATCCTTTCAGAATTTTCATCAGGCCTAAAAACAACGATACGGCCGTCCTTTGTATTAAAAGCTTTCAATCCTTCGAATGCCTGCTGTCCATAATGAAGAGCGGGAGCCGCAATACTCACTTCTATCGTCTCATCAGTGAAAAGATCTCCGCCTGTCCATTTGCCGTCTTTATAGTAATAACGTATATTGAAATCGGTTTTAACATAACCGAATGGCAGATTTTCCCAATCAATGTTTTTCGTGTCGAGTGAAGGCATAAGTCCCCCAAGGCATATAAGATATTAAATAACAGATAAGTCTAAAATCGAAGGCCCGAACGTCAATAATTTATTAGCTGATCACCGAAAAACAGCAAATGTATATTTTCTGTCAATTTTCAGAATAATTAAAAACTTTAATCGGAAAATGCCCCGAAAAGGTAAGTTTTTGTTATCAGATTATGTTATGGAAATTAAATTTATTAACAATATGAGCGATTTGTTCAAAATCATCAGAACTTTCGAGCAGAAATTCAATTCCATATTCATTATCATTCTGCCAGACAACTTTGCCGCGAAGTGATGTTGCCTCACCCCGGTTCACATGAAGAAAAACTTTTTCTCCGATTTCAATCGGAATATCAGCCAAAATACACGCACCGGTAGCTGAAATATTTTTCAGAACACATGAAACACTTCCGCTTGCCGTACGGGAAGTATGAATAAAATCGCCGTCTGAATAATAACGGCTGCTGTTTCTTTTTTCTTCACTAATTATTGACATTCTATAGGTCCCTCGATTTCTCCTTTTACAAACTGACGGGCAAAAGGATCTTCTAATGAAAAAAAATTGTTCTTATCGCCGTAATAAACTATTTGCGATGAATCAAGCAGAACTATCTTATCGGCAATTTTTTCGGCGAACTTCATATCGTGAGTAACAATAAGCGATGTCGTACTTTCCGTCTCACGAATCTCAAGAATTAAATCTGCAATTGAATCTGTGAGAACAGGATCAAGACCTGCAGCTGGATCGTCATAGAGAATTACTTTCGGCTTCAATGACAAAACCCTCGCAATACCTGCTCTTTTCTGCATTCCGCCCGAAAGTTCTGTAGGAAACTTCTCTTCTGAACCTTCAAGTCCGACCCGCCGTAAATTATTAAGAACAATGTCGGAAATTTCATTCTCATCAAAGCCTTTACGCCTGAGAGGAAACGCGACATTGTCATAAAGATTCATCGAATCAAACAAACCGCCTTTCTGAAAAACATAACCTATACTTAGCTTATTTGCACGAAAATAATCTTCCGGCGAAATTTTTTTTCCATCAAAATAAACTTCGCCGGAATCCGGAACCAAAAGACCTGCGGCAATTTTAAGAAGAACGCTTTTACCTGAACCGTTTTTTCCGAGGATAACAGTATTTGTCATTATTTCGGATTTGACAGAGACATTCTGCAGAACATTTTTTTTTCCGAAAGAAATACTTGCAGATCTTATCTCTATCAACGGTATTTCCACCTTTTGTATTCACGGAGAGATTCGAGTATATTAATATAAGAAATATATCTTCCCTCGTAAATTTTTCCTTTGTCCATCGCACGCTGTATTTCGCATCCCGGCTCATGATCGTGAGAACATCCGGAGAACTGACATTTAGACGAATATTTCTTAAACTCATAAAAATAATCCGAAAGTTCATACTCTTCTATATCAGGAATACCGAATTCGCGCAGTCCTGGAGAATCAATTATTGCAGTTTTTGGATCAATGCGGTACATAATCGTATTTGTAGTCGTATGACGTCCCTTACCTGTTGATTCGGAAACTTCAGATACTTTTAGATTTTTTTCGGGAAATATTTTATTGATAAGTGAAGACTTTCCGCATCCTGAAACTCCGATAAAAAGAACATGCTTTTTCCGGATAAAATCCGCAACATCTTGTATTCCGCTGTCCGAAACACAGCTTGTCCTGAATATTTTGAGTCCGCTTTTTGAATAGTATTCATCAAGATATGCTTCAGTTTCTTCGCAGGCAAGATCTGATTTATTAACACAAAGAGCAACCGGAATAGAGGAATTGTTTGCCTTAACGTACACCCTGTCCGCAAAACGCAGATTCATGAACGGATCAGAAAATGACTGAACAATCATTACTAGATCAAGATTAGCCGCGATTATATCCTCCCGGCTGTTCTTTCCCTTTTCTCTCCGTGATATTTTATTTTTTCTTTCGCAGACTGATTCAATAACAGCGCGTGGAGCAGAATCGTTTTCTATAATTATATCAACATTATCGCCGACAGCCACGGGATTAGTCATTTCATGCCACGAACTGTCGATCCTCATCTTCCCTTTCAGAAAAGAATCATATTCTATTCCGCCGGATTCAACAGTATAGTGTCTTCCGAAAACCTTTGTGACTAATCCCTTAGCCCTTTTCTGCATATTAATAGCGGTAATGATCCGGCTTATACGGTCCTTCTATGCTAAGCCCTAAATAATCCGCCTGTTCCTTAGTTAATGATGTAAGTTTTGCACCTATTCTTCCAAGATGCAGACGCGCTACCTCTTCATCAAGTTTCTTAGGCAGAGTATAAACCTTGTTCTCAAGCTTTTCTGTTGCAAGCATAATCTGAGCCAAGGTCTGGTTTGTGAAACTATTGCTCATTACGAATGAAGGATGACCTGTAGCACATCCGAGATTAACCAGACGACCCTCGGCAAGGACGATAATTGATCTTCCGGATTTAAGATAGAACTGATCAACCTGAGGTTTAATGTTTACGCGCTTAATTCCGCTTGTACTCTCAAGATAATTGATGTCTATTTCACTGTCAAAATGACCTATATTGCAAAGTATTGCTTCATTTTTCATCTGTTCCATATGAGCTCCGGTTATTACCGAAAAACATCCTGTGGCAGTAACAAAAATATCACCTTTAGAAACAATATCTTCCATTGTTACAACTTCATATCCTTCCATTGCCGCCTGAAGCGCACAAATCGGATCAATCTCTGTAACAAACACTTTCGCGCCCATTCCTTTGAAAGCATGAGCACAACCTTTTCCAACATCACCGTATCCGCAAACAACGCAGACTTTTCCGGCGATCATTATATCAGTTGCACGTTTTATTCCGTCAAGAAGGGACTCGCGGCATCCGTAAAGATTGTCGAATTTAGATTTTGTAACAGAATCATTAACGTTTACAGCAGGGAAAAGAAGTTCGCCCTTCTCCGCGAGCTGATAAAGTCTGTGAACTCCTGTGGTAGTTTCCTCAGAAACACCCTTTATCTTTGAAGCTATTTTCGTCCAACGCCCGGAATCCGCCTGAAATGAATCATAAATTCTATCGAGAATTATCTGAAATTCTTTATTGTCTGATTTGCGGTCAAGAAGTGATTTATCTTTTTCGGTTTTAACACCTTCGTGAATAAGAAGAGTCGCATCTCCTCCATCATCAACTATAAGATCAGGTCCGCTACCGTCCGGCCATGTCAAAGCCATTTCGGTACACCACCAGTAATCTTCAAGCGTCTCGCCCTTCCAAGCAAAAACTTTTGCAAGGCCGAGTTTTGCAACTGCCGCAGCAGCATGATCCTGTGTTGAGTAAATATTGCACGATGCCCATCTCAAATCGGCGCCCAACTCATAAAGAGTCTCAATCAGCATCGCAGTCTGAATTGTCATATGAAGAGAACCGGTAATTTTAAGACCTTTTAGAGGTTTGGTCCTTCCGTATTTTTCGCGTGCAGCCATAAGACCCGGCATTTCATTACGGGAAAGCTCCATCTCTTTTATTCCGAAAGTAGCAAGACCGATATCGGCAACTTTAAAATCAATCGTCAAATCGAGAGCTTTCGTTTTCATAATTTCTCCTTATTCTTTTGGACAATCCAATACCATCTGACTGTTCTCGTCTTTTTCTTTTCGTATTGTTTTTTCCACTCTGTCTATTTTATATCCGCACAAAACTTTGTTATTCAAAATACAAATATGATGACTGCAGGATTTGCATTGGCTTAGATACATAAACATCTCCGTTAACTTTTACGCAAAGATATTTTTGCTCCCCCCTGCTGTCTACAAAAATATTGGGTCAAGAGACAATTTTACAAAAAGAAAACAGAATCAATTTTTATCAAGAATATACATTGAATCAATTAACGTTGAATATTTTTCTTCAACAGCCTTTCGTTTTATTTTCAATGTACCTGTAAGCTCGCCGGTAGCCTGGCTCCATTCATCTGCAATTAGAGCAATTCTTCTTATTTGCTCTACTCTCGAAAATGACTTAAGCATTTTTTCAATGTCTTCAAGAACCGCTTTATTTATACTTTCGTCATTTAGAATTGCATTTAGGTCCTTGCGTATATCTAAAGCCGCTGCGAGTTTTTTTATCTCAACAGGATTAACAACAATTATTGCAGAAAGATATTTTCTCTTGTCTCCGATAACTGCCAACTGCTCGACAAATCTCGATTTTCTGGCTGCAGCTTCAATATTCTGCGGAGAAACATTTTTTCCACCGGCAGTAACAATTATATCCTTTATTCTGCCGGTAATTTTAAGATAACCGTCTTTGTCGAGATAACCGAGATCGCCGGTTCTAAAATATCCGTTCTTGTCAAAAACTTCTTTTGTGGCTTTTGGGTTTTTATAATAACCCATCATTATCTGTTCGCCCTTTGCAAGAATTTCACCTTCATCAGAAATCGCAATTTCCGTTTCACTCATCGCACATCCGACAGTGCCGCGTTTTATCTTTCCGGGCTTATTAACCGTCAGAATCGGTGCACATTCGGTGAGACCATAACCTTCATAAAGATTAATACCCAGACTCAGAAAAAAATTCATATCGTTAACAGAAAGAGCTGCTCCTCCCGATATTGCGATTTTTACTTTAGAAAATCCGAGTTCGTTTTTTATTCTGGAAAGAACAATTTTATCAGCAACTGAAACAATGAATTTCTTTATGCCGCCGAGAGGAACACCTTCGCAGATGCTCGGAATTCTGAGCGAACCTGCTTTGAGACATGCAGCAACAACAGATCTTTTTATTATACCGTAACCTCTGATCTGCTCAAGAATTCCTGAATGAATCTTTTCATAAAGCCGCGGAACACTGTTGAGAACATCCGGAAAAACAAGTTTAGTGTCAGCTATGACATTTCGGATATCACTTGAAAATGCAACAATACATCCGTAATATATCGGTGTATAAAAAGCAGCCGTACGCTCAAGTGCGTGAGACAGCGGAAGAAAAGACATAAATATTTCTTTCTCGGATATTTCTTTTTCGAAAACAGCTGCAACCTGAGTCAGGTCAGAATAAAAATTTTCGTACGACAGCATTACACCCTTTGGATTGCCTGTTGTACCGGAAGTGTAAATTATTGAACAAAGATCCTTGTCTTTTATTGCATTTCTGCGCTTATAAAGCTCTGCATCTTTCTTCTGCTTCATTCCTTTTGAAAGAATAAGTTCAAATGATAGACATTTTTTAATTTCATCAAATGAAATAATTTCTTTTAGTGATGACGCTTTCTTTTTGATAGAATCTATTTTTTCATACTGATCAAGGCTTCCGACAAAACAGATTTTTACTGATGAATGCTTAATTACATATAAGGCTTCTTCTGCAGAATTGGTAGGATAAATAGGGACATGAACCGCTCCGATCGAAAGAGCCGCTAAATCGGCAACCCACCATTCATAGCGGTTAAAAGAAAATACAGAGATTCTGTCGCCTTTTTTGATACCTTTGGAAATCAAATATTTGGCAATGGCTTCAACCTTTTCTTTCATCTCCCTTCGAGTGAAACTTTTATATTTTCCTTCATGTTTATAGAGAACCATTTTATGATCCGGCTTTGCTTCCGCCTTCAAAAAAAACACATCAATTATATTTTTCTTGAATTTTTTAGCTGCTTTGGATGCCATACATTAAACCTCGAAAAGGGGAAATGAAATCTGTGAATAATGAGGCTATTTTAAAATTACAATATGTCAAGCAATAATGGAAAAAAGAGAAAATCAAGCCTTCTTCATGAAGCACTGCCTCACATAGAAGAACTGCGCAAACGGTTAATGTATTCTGCAATAGTGCTTATTGCTGCAACAATTGCTGCATTCTCTTTTTCAGAGTATCTGATAAATGAGCTTACGGCATTTCTTCTTTCAGGAAAAAACATTACACTTCATTTCTTTGATGTTTCCGAGCCCTTCACTTTCAGAATAAAAGCTTCTTTCATTGCAGGCGTTTTCGGAACAATACCGTTTCATATTTTTCATATTACCCGATTCATTCTTCCGGCATTAAAAAAAAGTGAAAAACGTATGCTTGCATGCGTTATCACCGCGGCAACTATTCTTTTCTATACAGGTGCGTCTCTGTCATTCATGTTTGCTCTACCTCAGACAATAGATATTATGCTCGGATTCGCTCCCAAGAATATGACAAGCTCAATAAACGCAAACAGCTTCATGAGTTTTATTTCATATTTCGTCTTTTTCGGCGGAATAATTTTCGAAATGCCGGTAATATCATTTGTTCTGTCAAAAATAGGAATTATCAAAAAAAGAACTCTTTACCGTAAAAGGAAGTTCGCACTTGTCGCAATCTGGGTAATTGCCGCAGTAATAACTCCTCCTGATGTTTTATCTCAGACTATCGCGGCAATACCGATGATGCTGCTTTATGAAATATCAGCCTTCATCGCATTTATCTGTGCGCGCGAGTGATGTTTTGCAGTTGCGCCTTTTGATGCATACTTCACAGCGTTCGTCAGGACAAAACTGACAGGAGAAGCAGTCAGGGCAGTTGTTTTTTCTCGGGGATGCAGAATCAGGAACGAAAACCATTCCCTTAACTCCTTCAATCTTTACAAAGCTCATAAAACCTCAGCGCAAGGTCATCAGGCACCGGTCTGCCGGGTTTATAATAACCCAGGTTTTCCCTGTGGTCGCCATGATAATCCGATCCGCCGGTTACTACTAAATCATACTTTGAAGCAAGTTTCAAGTAAAGCTCAGTCTGTTTCTCGCTGGCTATCGCAGAATATGCCTCAATTCCATTGAGTCCGAGCTTAATCAGTTTTGCCAGATATAATTCGAAAAGATCATCATCAATATTCAAAGAAGAAGGATGAGCAAGTGAAGAAAAACCTCCGCTTTCGCGGATCATGCGAAAACCGTCTTCAGGCAATATTTTTTTCTTCGGAACAAAACCAGGCTTACCCGAACACATAAATTTGGTAAACGCGTCTTTGATATCAGAGGCATACCCTTTTTTTATCAAAGCTCTTGCAACGAGAGGCTTTCCGGGTGAAGAGGATTCGGTGAAGCCGTCGAGATCAGAAATTGATATATCAACTCCCGAATTAGCAATATCTTCAATCATTTTATAAATACGTTCAGCTCTGCACTTTTTAATACCGCTTAGAATCGTACACATTTCATCACAAGCTTTGAGATTATAACCGAGAAGATGGAAGTCACCTCCGTCAAACTCAATACTGAGTTCACAACCTCCGATAACCCGTACACGGCCGTCTGTTTTAATAGCCGCTTTTTGTGCCGCGTCAACTCCGTCAAGCGAATCGTGATCAGTAATCGCGATCAGACTCAGACCCTCATCACACGCCCTTCTTACTATCTCTTCGGGAGAGTAAATTCCGTCGGACGCGGTCGTATGAACATGCAAATCTATCATTTGTTCAAGCAAAACAAACGACGCTTATTTGTCAATCTCTTGACAAATGGAAAATAATGACGATTTTCACCAGAATAGTGATAATTGCCACTTACATAAACGGCTGTTTTAATTTATGTTACATTATATGGAGGAAACATGAAGAAAATATACTGCATTGCAATTTTAATATCCGCTGCGGCGGCTTTTATATCGTGTGCCAAGAAGCCCGAAAAAAGCGCATGGGAAAAAATATTTTCCAAAAAACTGGAACACTCTCATTATTTTGTAGGGTTTTCAACCGAAACACACGGAATAACAGTTGGCTACGGCGGAAAATGCTTTTACACGGAAGACGGCGGACAAATATGGAAGGAAGCGGTAAATGAATCGGCATGCCGTTTCGGCCTCGATATAAACGGAGAAAAAATTGCATGGCACTGCGGAAACGGTGAGAACATCAATTACACTGAAGACGGCGGCAAAACATGGAAGAAAGCCGGAAGTTTCCTTTCTACGAGATCACCGGATCACACTAGATGCATAAGCTTCAACGAAAATCAGAAAAACGGCTGGGCTGCAAGCCGCAAAATTCTCGGAATAACAAATGACGGCGGAAAATCCTGGGCACAGCCAAAACTGCCGAACGGCATTTCTGATATCGGCGCAGTATTTCTGATGTCACCTTCAAGCGGATATATTTTTGATTGTGCGCTGAACAAATTATTCTTTACTGATGATTCTGCAAATACATGGACAACAATTGATTTACCGAAAGAAGCAAAAAGCATTTCGACAGACGCTTCACCAATGTCGGTAATCAATGCGGATCAAAATGGAAAAATAATATTCATTACCAATAAATCAGAAAAAAAAGGAAACAGAGTATCAGCTTTCACTTCAACTGACAAAGGAAAAACGTGGAAAGAAGAAATCATTGATACTGGTGCCGGATATCTTTTTCTAACCAAGAATGTTACACTATTGACGCATCTTGGATTTGACGGTACAACGACTCTGTTCAAATTAAAGAAATGACTTATAATAAATTCAATTGTGCATTGTAGAATATTTCGAGCGGTATTCATTCGGCAGCATTCTTGTCTGCCGTTTGAACATCTTTCTAAAATACGGAAGATCATTGAAACCCGATCTGTAACAGATTTCATCGATAGTGAGTCCGGTATCTCTTACCATCGCACAGGCGATTGAAACACGAAGTTCGTTAAGATACTGAACAAGGGTTTTGCCGGATGCTTTTTTGAATTTGCTCGAAAGATCAGTTCTATTGGTTTCAAATATTTTACACAAAGAAGAAATTGTAATCTGTTTGTGATAATTGCAGGATAAATACTGAACAATTCTCATGGCAAGATCATCATCATTCGATATCATTCCGCCGGTTGAAACGATCCTGTCAGGATTCTGATAAACCTGAGTCACATAAAACAGCAGTTCAAAAAGATAAGAACGCGAACGGCAAGGCCACATATTCGAACTCTGTTCTTTAAGCTCTTTTTTTATTAGATTGAGTTTCTCCAGAACATGAAACATCGAATTGTGACCGATCTTAATAACACCGCCGAACTCATCAGTCTGCTCAACAAATGGAAGAATATAAAACCTGTCCTGATGACTTGTTCCCTGGAGATATTCTGACCGGGGATGATAAATGTTTTCATAATTAAAATTGCTATTTACTACTTCGGGATGGAAGAATAGGCTTTCAAACAGAACATCTTCTGAAAACTCAGCATCAAGTTTCGATTTATTATTTAAACAAATAATCGAAGGAGCTACTGCAGGGAAAACCGATGAGGCGTTTTTTAATAGTACAGCACCTCTTCTTACGAGTATAAATGAAAATCTTTCTTCTGTTCTTATAACAGGCGGATTTTCGTGCACTGAAAGAAGAAGATTATATCCCTCATAGAAGTTTACACCCGTGGTCGTTCCTCTGCAAATGTCTTCCTGCATAACAAATACCGTTAATGGCAATGAGCTCAGCGAACATATAATATCAATCTTTTTTTTACATAAAACATCAGTTTAAAAAGATAATACCGCGCAATAAAAAACCGGCTTACGCCGGTTAATTATTTTAATGCTTTAAGAATGTCTTCTGTCTTGTCCGTTTTTTCCCAAGAAAATCCGTTACGCCCGAAATGACCGTATGCGGCTGTTTTTGCAAACACAGGTTTTTTGAGATCAAGAGTCTTAACGATACCTGACGGAGTAAGGTCGAATACTTTTTTGACAGCTTCTTCGATCTTAGATTCATCAACAGTTGATGTACCGAAAGTATCGACAAAAACCGATACAGGAAATGGAACGCCGATAGCATATGCCAGCTGAACTTCGCATCTCTCGCAAAGATTTGCAGCTACAATATTCTTCGCAACATAACGCGCCATATAAGCCGCAGAACGGTCAACCTTCGACGGATCCTTTCCGCTGAACGCACCGCCGCCGTGACGGCCCATTCCGCCGTAAGTATCTACAATAATTTTTCTTCCAGTAAGACCCGAATCGCCGTGAGGACCGCCGACTACAAAACGGCCTGTTGGGTTTACATAGTATTTTGTCGAATCATCAAGAAGACCGGTCGGATCAAGAACCGGAAGAATGATCTTTTTAACAATGGTTTCTTTTATTTCGTCATATGATACATCTTCATCATGCTGATGAGAGATTACAACGGTGTCAATTCTAACAGGCTTATGACCTTCGTATTCAATAGTCACCTGACTCTTTGAATCGGGACGAAGCCACTTAAGTTCTTTGCTCTTGCGAAGTTCGGTTGCTTTTAATAGAAGATTATGCGAATACATAATCGGAGCAGGCATCATCTCAGGAGTTTCCTTGCACGCGAAACCGAACATCATACCCTGGTCACCCGCACCCTGCTCGCCTTTAAAAAGACCTTCGCCGGACACACCCTGAGAAATATCAGGAGACTGAGTATGAATAGCATTAAGAACAGACATAGAATCGCAGTCGATTCCGTATTTTGGATTATTATAACCTATTTCTCTGACAACACCGCGCACAAGACTCTGAATATCAAGACATGCCTTAGTCGTAATCTCACCGCCGACTAAAACCATACCTGTAGTGGCAAAAGTCTCGCAGGCAACACGTGAATTAGGATCAGCTTCAAGACATTTATCTAAAACAGCATCGGAAACCTGATCACAAAGCTTATCAGGATGACCTTCGCTTACAGATTCTGAAGTAAAAAGATATTTTCTCATTACACACCTCATTTTAAGGAAAAGCTAACAAGGCTCTGAATTTGGTCAAGAGAAAATCAATACCGGGCGTGCCCCTACCCAGTTTTTGGCAATTATCCGGATTGCCATTCGGTCATAGATCCAAAGGGCGTTCCACGCCCTTTATCCGGGTTTCGCATGGTCTCATGCAATAATTTCAAAGGGTGTTCCACACCCTTTACCCGGTTTTGCCGATTTCTTTTGTCTCGTCACAAAAGAAACCGGCGAAAGAAAAAGACGTCGCTCAGTCGCCGCGCGGCTCTTGTCGCGCAGAACTCGCCGAACCGCTTTCAGCGGATTCGGCTCAGACAAGACCCCTGCGCTCCGATCAGAGATAAATTTGCCTTCGGCAAATTCTGATTTTTGTTCTTACTGTAACTGCAACCGGAGCCTTTCGGTGCCGGTTAGATTTATTATATTGAAACAGCATTCCTACAGTTCACTTAAAACAATGATGCTCAAAGTTATTGTTTACACAATATCGGCCCACGTCTCCACGTTTGGAATAACAGCTGTATTTTTTAATTTTTAACTCTCACTAGAACATTTATATCAGGGTCAATCAGCCTGTAGAATTAATAATCCATTCCATTGGCAAAATATCTTTTCCACTCATGAAGTTTTATAATCATATTTGGTCATAAACTATCTGAAAATATTTGGAATAATCCGAAGATTAAGGCTTGACAATTAATCATTTTATGACGATATTAAATATATCTCAACTACCAAATGGTAGAAGGAGTTGGCGCGCCGCTGGCCGTATAGGCGGTTTTCTTTTTAAAACCACTCGCAGTCTTTTAATTTGATATCCTTTTTATTTATATAATCAAAATAACGTTTTTCAAAATCTTTTTTCTTTTTTTCGTAATTAATATAAAAAGAAGTAACAAGATACGTGTCTTTATTGCCAAGTTTTTGAAGAATTACAACAAAATCGTGCATGTATGCCCAAAGATATAAACGTATCTTTTTCTGCGGTTCTTCCATGTAATAAAAAATCTTTATTTCATCTGACTTATAGTTATCAATAATAAGTTTTATCCATTCTATTCTTTCAGCCCGTCTCATATCAAGAACACGTTTCTTCTCCGAACAAAAAGCAAAATCAATATCCCGGGTTATTAAATGCCAGAAATCTTTTTCTTTCCCGTCTTCTTTTATGTGACTTCGGGGATTAATATATATCTTTTCAGAAAGATAAGTTTTATTGGTAATGAAATCTCTTTTGAAAAAATCATATAAATAATCAAAGACCGTTTCATTAATACTGGATAAATCAAGAATCTCAGTCAGCATGAAACGATTCTCCATATTCAAGGTTTATACGAAAAATGTTAAACTTAGATATGTTTTTATAAGATGATGAATTTAAAGGATGTTGAGATTTGTTTTTCAGATAATCAGCTAGTATTTTTTTTGTACTACTTGTATTCACACCTCTGACTTTATAAGAAATTGCACCAATTAATAGATCAACAATTCCTATCAATTGGGAATCATGTGATCTAATTGTCTGCATTGCAATATTGATCTTTCCTTTGTATTCATTCATAAATACAGAATTTAAATCTTCAAGCTTTTGTCGATTTTTTGTATCTTTATAATCAAAAAATATTTTATAATTTGATGCTGAATCCAGCGAAACAAAATGATTAACTACATAATAAAACATCTTGTAATAAAATTGGTCATGCCCTCCATCGTTAAACTTCTCATGATGAAGTTGTTCTTTATCAACGACAACAGCCCTGAACTGGAGAGAAGACTCGCTAAAGAATAAATCAATGACAGCTTTATAGAATTCAATTCTTGATGATGAAACTTTCGTCCATTTTATTTCAGTTCCGAACTTAAAATTATGCCTTATTTCTTTAATCTTATTCTTAATGCTTTCATAATGCTCATCATCAACCATGATACCGCCAAGCACCATATAGCGGCTGTTATCATGTTCAAGATGACAGCTTTCATCGCAGAAAATTCTATAAGTTTTTATCATCAATACCTCATGCCCGAACATGAATTATAATTATTCCGTATAATACACACAATCTTAGTATCATCTTCAATCAGTCCGTAGAGCTCAATTGAATCACCCCAAGCCCCTCTTTAATAAAGAGGGGCTTTCGCAACCGTATCAGCAGAATGTTGCTGATGCTAATCTTTCTTTCACATCTCTCTTTTATCAAAGGAGAGATGCCGGGAGAGAGGATTATCCCTCCACAATCTTAATCTCATCCTCAGTCAGCCCGTATAGATTATAAGCCGAGATCTTTTTTCAGTTTATCATGAGAAGTCCATTTTTTGACAGCTTTCTTTGTTTTTACTGCAAGATTGTAATCTGCACGATCCTGACTGGCTTCAATCAATTTCTGATATTCTTTAAAATCAATAACAACCGCCACGGGTTTGTTCTTGATTTTTATAATTTGTGTTTCAATCATTATATGCCTCCTGACGATGCAGCACTTCATAAATATACATTACGCAATAATCATTATCAAAAATTACTCTATAATTGCCGACGCGAAGACGTTTAAATTGGCCATATTTTCCTTTAAGGAATTTGATGTCAAAATGCCCGGGCTTTTTCCCGGCATAATTCTCAATTTCCTTTATTATCATCTCTGCACTTTTTAAGTCGCCTTTTGCTATTTTCTTTAACTGTTTCACTGACTTCTCGGAGTATTTTATTTCCATAAGTTTTTCTCCTCCGTAGTCTCATTTTTCTGATCAGTCCACGACTTCCATTCGCTTAATCTAATCACCCCTAATCCTCTTTGGTAAAGATCGACTTTCGCAACCGTATCAGCAGAATATTACTGAAACAGGTCTTTCTTTCTCCTCTCTCCTTTATCAAAGCAGAGAGGCCAGGAGAGAGGATTCTCTTATTCAAACTTTTAATCTTCCGATTCCATTTGTCAAGCTGCAAAAAAACGCAGACGAAAGTCACTCCGAAGCATTTAATTGTCAGCAGGAGATAAGTTTAATTTATTTCGCTAGTTGTGCGGCTTTTCTCTTAGCCTTCTTGAAGAGTTACGCGTTTACCAATCAAATCAAACAAAACACGAAATAACATTATAAAATGAATGATAGTTGAAAAATCCAAAGTGCGCAAAGCACTTCTGCAAAAGAAGAATGATAGAAAAAGCCCTAAAACGTCTATCGAAGACAGACTCAACTCGGGCGACCGCAGCATCCGGCGAAGCCGGTGCGAGGAATTCGCCCGACAAGAGCCAGGAGTGGGATCTCAAAGGGATGAGGAGCGGCAACTGAGCTCCTCGTCCCTTTGACATTATTGCATGATGTCATGCACTTATTGATTCCTTAAAAGCCTCTGCAGAATTCGATATTGTCTTTTCACTTACACAAAACGTAAGCCTGAAATATCCTTTCTTTCCGAATCCGCTGCCGGGAACAGCAAGGATCAAATGTTCCTTAAGTTTATTTACAAAAGAAATATCATCTCCACCGGGAGCTTTACAGAAAATATAGAACGCGCCCTGCGGTTCAAAAAAATCATATCCGGCCGAACGGAGAACTTCAACAAGCATGTCCTTTCGTTTTTCATATAGAGCAACATCGACTTTCTCAGAAGTCATTTCGGCAACAGTTCGCTGCATCAATGCCGGAGCATTTACAAAACCCAGAGTACGATTTGCCATAATCATTCCAGCTAAAAGATCATCAGCGGAATCGCATGCAGGATTGAACGCGATATATCCTATGCGTTCTCCCGGAAGAGAAAGCGTCTTTGAATACGAAGTTACAACTATTGAATTATTATATGCCGAAAGAACCGGAGCAACATGTGCGCTTTTATAAACTATTTCACGGTAAGGCTCATCTGAAATTAAATATATTTCGCGGTTTATGAGTTTGCTCTTTTCTGAAAGAAGGCGTGCAAGACTTGCAATATCTTCAGGAGTATATATTTTACCCGTAGGATTATTTGGAGAATTTATAAGAACTGCTGCGGTCTTTGCGTTAATCAAAGACGCGATTGAATCAACATCAAGAGAAAAATCTTCCTTTGTTTCAGCAGTCTTCAAAACTCCACCGTGATTTGAAACATACGCTGCATATTCCACAAAATACGGCGCAGGCACTATCACTTCATCACCGGGATTTAGAAGCGTCTTAAAAACAACATTAAGTCCACCGGCGGCTCCGACAGTCATAACGATATTATTTTCATTAAGAACTAGCCCCTGCTCGGCAGAAGCCTTGACTGCAATTTTTTTTCTTACATCGGCAAAGCCCGCGTTGGGCATGTAGCCGCTCGCACCCGGAACAGCTTCTTCTGCGAATCTTTTCAGAAGAGCAAAAAACTTTTTCGGAGGCTGGGCATCGGGGTTTCCTATCGAAAAGTCAAAAACATTATCTGCACCGTGAATTTGCTTTAAACGGATTCCTTCTTCGAACATCTTCCTAATCCATGACGATGACGCAATAGTTTCTTTTATTTTTACAGCTACAGCCATTTAATTTTCCTCATTCAAGTATTTTTACGTATCCTTCACCAAGAACGCTTCCGTCCTTTCCCTCAACAACAGCCTTATACGAACTCTCATTTATAATAAGAAAATCCGTGCGCACGGTTTTAGCTAAAGGGTCTACCTTAACAGTTTGTGTTTCTTCGGGCAGTATATCACCGTCTTCGGTATCATAAAGTTTAACAGTTATATTTTCTGTTCCGAATGGAGATGAAAATTTACCATAAACAGTAATCATTCCGGTCGTGAAAACTTTACCGATTTTTACGGGCTTACCGTCAGTATCAGTTCCCTCGCAGAAAACGACAGGTGCTTTTTTTGAGCACGATGCCAACAAAAATAATAAACAGACTGCACCTAACTTTTTCAAAGCAGTTCCCCCTGTACATCCTCACCATCTTCTATTTCGCCTTCATCATCCTTAAGCTTCACAGGTTTTGAAATTATCTCATCTCCCTGCTTCTGCAATATATCAATTTTTCTCGCGGCTTCATCAAGTTTCTTCCGGCAGAATCGCGAAAGCTGAACGCCTTTTTCGTACTTGCCGAGAGCCTCGTCGAGACCAAGATCTCCGGTTTCAAGTTCGGATGCAATATCTTCAAGTTCTTCAAGCGCGGATTCGAAAGTTTTTACTTCATCAGTTTTTTTCTTTTTCTTTTCCAAGAACATCTCCTTTATTTACGGAATTTACAATACATCCGAGAGAACCGTCCGAAAGAAGCAGTTTGATATTTTCTCCCTGCTTTGCTTTGTCAACTGAGTTTATTATTCTTCCGGCCGAATCGAGGGAAACGGAATAACCGCGCGCGATTGTCGAAAGCGGTGACAGTTTTTCGAGAAGTTCCGCCCCTTTAGCAAAAAGCATTTCCTTTGAGCGCGTAATTAAGATCATATCTTTTTCAAAGCGCGAACATTTTTCAAAACGCGCAATCGAATCTTTTAATTTTTCATTCACCGCATAATGAAGGGATTCACTGATACGGTCAAGTTCGTATTCCTTAAATTCAAACGCGGCCTTCGGCTCTGTAAATATTTTTTTTGTTTCAACATTAACGAGACGCCCGTCAGCAAAAGATATAATCTTACGAAGAGCAATCTCCATCCGCCGTGAATACTGAAGCACCGATGCTGAAAGCTGAGACTTATCCTGAACGGCAAATTCGGCTGCGGCAGATGGTGTCGGTGCGGCATAGTCTGCCGCTTCATCCGAAATCGGATGATCTATCTGATGTCCGACTGCAGAAATTATAGGAACACGCGAATCGGCAAATGCGCGTACAACGCCTTCATCGCTGAAAGGAAGAAGATCTTCAACAGAACCTCCGCCTCGACCGGCGATTATGAGATCAACATTCCATTTCTCGCGGTTTAATTCTTTTATCGCTTTGATGATACTCTTGGGAGCGTCATTGCCTTGCACCTTTGCAGGAGCAAGAATAATTTCAAGATTTGGAAATCTCCTCAATGCCACTTTGAGGATATCACGCAGAGCGGCGCCTGTCGGAGAAGTTACTATTCCAATACGCTTTGGAAGAAAAGGAAAAGTTCGTTTTTTAGACGCATCAAAAAGACCTTCCTTTGCAAGCTTCTTTTTCAGTTCATCAAGCATGAGCTGAATTTCACCGACTCCTTCAAGCATGATGTCGGCGACCTTAAGCTGATAGCTTCCGCGCTTGTCGTAGATGACGACACTTCCGAGCGCGATGATGCTCTGACCTTCGTTAAGTTTAAACTTTAGCTTAGAATTCATATAACGGAAAAATGCCGCGCTAATAAGGCTGTCTTTGTCTTTGAGAGTGAAGTATATATTTCCGGAAGAATGATACGTTATGCCTGTAATTTCGCCTTTAACCCATACGTTTGACAAAAGCGGATTGTTATCCACGCAGGTTTTAATGCGCTGTGACAATTCAAAAACTGTTAAAGGATTCTGCATATCAAGAGTCAATCCCTGTCATTTATTTTTGCAAGCATAAAGCGATGGAATAGTCGAAGATAGAAATAACAAAAAAGCAATTGCTCCGGTAAAAACGGTAAAATAATACCCGAACATATAAAAAACGCCGCATAAGCGGCGTTAAGATTCTTATTTGATGTTGTATTTCTTTTTGAATTTTTCCACACGTCCGGTAGTTGTTACAAGTCTCTGCTCCTTTGTATAGAAAGGGTGACAAGCAGAACAAATTTCGACCTTAACATCTTTAAGTGTGGAACGTGTTTTAACTTCATTTCCGCAAGCACATTTGATTACGGTTTCATTGTATTCCGGATGGATTCCTTCTTTCATATATTTTCTCCTTATATTTTCTTAAGAATTCATCGCCTTAAAAAAGGCTCTGTTGCTTCTCGTGGCTTTCATTTTGTCAATCAAAAGCTCCATCACCTCGCTCGGACTCATAGTGGAAATGAATTTTCTGAGCACCCAGAGCTTCTGAAGCTCTTCTTCCTCGAGAAGAAGCTCCTCGCGGCGGGTTCCGGCCTTGTTAACATCAAGCGCAGGGTATATTCTTCTTTCGGCCAGTTTTCTGTCAAGATGTAATTCTGCGTTTCCTGTTCCTTTGAATTCCTCGAAAATTACCTCATCCATTCGGCTTCCGGTTTCAACAAGGGCAGTAGCAATAATGGTTAAAGACCCGCCCTGTTCGATATTTCTTGCCGCACCGAAAAATCTTTTCGGTTTATGTAACGCGTTTGAATCGACACCGCCTGAAAGAATTTTGCCTGAAGTCGGAACAACCTGATTATATGCACGCGCAAGTCGCGTAATCGAGTCAAGAAGAATGACGACATCTTTTCCATGTTCAACAAGTCTTTTTGCTTTTTCAATGACCATTTCGGAAACCTGAACGTGACGCTGAGCAGGCTCGTCAAACGTTGACGCAACAACTTCACCCTGAACGGAACGCTGCATATCGGTTACTTCCTCAGGACGTTCGTCAATCAGAAGTACGATAAGAAATACTTCCGGATGATTAGTCGTGATGGCGTTTGCAATTTTCTGAAGTAAAATAGTTTTACCTGTTCTCGGTGGAGCGACGATAAGTGCACGCTGACCTTTTCCGAGAGGAGTCATGATATTTATTATTCTGGTATCTATATTTTCGCTGGTTGTTTCAAGATTTATACGATTATTCGGATATATCGGTGTAAGGTTATCAAATAGAATACGTTTCTGAAGCTTCTCCGGATTATCATAGTTAACTGCTTCAATACGGAGTAACGCGTAAAATCTTTCTCCATCCTTTGGAGGACGAATCTGACCGGTTACATAATCACCCGTTCTAAGTCCGAACAAACGTATCTGAGAAGGAGAAACATAAATATCGTCGGGACCCGGAAGGTAATTGTAGTTTTGCGAACGTAAAAAGCCGAAGCCTTCAGGAAGAATTTCAAGAACGCCCGAAGAAAAAATATTACCGTTTTTTTCTGTCTGACTTCTCAAAATCTGAAAAATCAGATCCTGTTTTTTCAGCCCGGATATCCCCTCTACCCCCATTCCTCTAGCAAGCGCAAGTAATTCGTTGATTGTACGCTTTTTAAGTTCAGCCAAATCCAGTTTTTCAACGGCTGCACTTGGCTGTTGAGCAGGGGATTGCGAAGCCGCAGCATTATTTCCATTGTTGTTATTTCGGGAATGTCTTCTCGGCTTGCGTTCAGAAGAAACTTCTTCAACGGCAGATTCTTCTGCTTGCGGTGATTCCTGAATAGTTTCGTTTTTTTCGAGTTCGTTTTCTGTACTCATATATACCTTTTATAAGATGAATGTATTATTTCAATTTACGCCTTTATAGGGAATATGCGGAAAAACGGCGGAATGCCGGAACAGGGATTATTACGAAAAATACACAAACTCCATTTTTTTGATTACTTGAGGCGCTGGGAACCAACGAAGTACATAATAAATTATTCGCAAAAAATGTCAAGTTTTTTAAAGCAATATAAGATGAGCGGCATCAACTTAACTGTTAAAATTTTAACCTTTATAAAAAATCCAACAAAATCCTTCCGCATCCAATAAATTATTCTTAATAATGATAATTATATCGCAAAGTTCGTTATTACTCATGGGGTATCCATGAAAAAAATAAGAACGACTGCTCTTATCGAAGAAAAATATTTAGCAATTGTCGAATCCGCCTGCAGAAAAAATAAAACGAAAAGATCTACATTTATCAACACTGGATTAAGCAACATGGCTTCTTCCCGTATCTCAAAAAACCGTTTAAAAACTTTTTCTACCGTAAAGTATCAAAATCGGGGGCAAAAATACATAGTTATCCACTTTTCAATTGATCCGGAACTCTACGAGGCCTGTCTTGAGCTGAGGAAAACAAATAAACTATCAGTTTCACGGATGCTGAATGAGTGGTTTAAGGAGTATTTGCTAAGACTGTCAGACCAATTATGGTTTTCAAATTTTATAGCAAAAGTGGATAACTATACACTAATCTATAATATATTATCAGAATTCAACATAAAAACAAAGACTTTACACACCCATACAACAATTAAACTCGAATAGTTGATCGTTGTTATATGGCAAATCTAATAACTTAAAACTATTTTATCCGTACTGATACAGCATTCGCCAAGATCTAGCATTGAATTTATAAACGAAATTTTTTCAAAACTTTTGATATCACCTACTCCGATCTTCTTCTCTTTAATATTGTTCTCCGTCAGAAGCTTTCGACGCATGGTACCATTAAGAAGGAAAGTATCCGGAGTGAACCATTTTCCCGAATCACAAAATGCAAGATTTGAAAAAGATGAATCGGTAACCAAACCGTTTTTAGTAATTATTACCTCATCACAATTTTGATTGAATGAAGAAAATATCGAACGATCTTCAAATTTAAAGGAATAGTCGATCGCGGAGCATTCAACAACTTTAACGGAACTAATTTCCTTTGGAAAATATTTGGTAATAGAACAGTCTTTTTCATTTCCCGAATACACTATTCTTAGCTTATATTTTCCTGCTTCAGGAATAGAATTCAGCTTAATATCATTAAGCAAGAACGGAATATTATTCGGGAAATACTTAGCGAAAGTTTCAGACACCCTCGCATCATGATATTCACAGTTCCACAGAACTCCGTTTTCAATCCGCACGGTCTCTATGAATTGGAATGGAGATTTTTCTGATAAGTTCTTCATATTCCTTTTCCGGATTGCTGTATATAGTAATTCCGCCGCCGCTTTTGAAATATAATCTATCTCTTTCTTTTTCTATAAAGCGAATCATAACACAGCTGTCAAGAAAATCACCTTCGCAAATCCCGAATACTCCTGTATAAAATCCGCGTTCGCTTCTTTCAGCATCTTTGAGTATTGCAACCGTCTCTTTTTTTGGTGCACCCGTCACCGAACCCGCAGGAAGAAGCTGCAGCAAAAGTTTTCCGAAGTCATTGTAAAATTCATCACAAAGCATACCGCTTATCTCTGAACTGGTCTGATAAAGACCTCCGCCGTTAAATAATATTTTTTCAGCATAACGGTATTTGTCTACGCTTACGCTCCGGCAAATCTTCCCCATGTCATTTCGCAGCAAATCCACTACCGTTAAATGTTCAGCCTGTTCTTTTTCGTCATTCATAAGCACATCAAGAGAATCAGAGTGATCAGAAGAAATAGTTCCCTTCATCGGAAATGTTCTTATCTTCCTGCCGTCTATTTTGACGAATATTTCCGGAGAAAAAACAGTAAAATCATCACGATAAAGAAGCTTATACGAAGCAGATGCCGATAAAAATATTTCTTTCAGCGAGTATGATGTTTCAATTTCAGACTTGAATGTCAAATTCGCCAAATATGAATTCCCTAAAATGATATTTTTCATAATTTTATCAAAAGCAGAATTATATTCCGGGTAAGACGGCGGATTCTTTATAATTACTTCAGCATTTTCCCCCGGAACAAAAGAAGCATTTGACTCGCCGTGTATACTGAAATAAATTCCATTCGAAGCGCATTCTTCTGCTGGGCATAAAATCATATTTTTCAGATCATAGTCTATAATAAACAAAAAGCGGCATCCGCTTTTTCTCAAACGTGAAAACTCAATTAAAAATTTTTCTTTCGAACAAACAGTCATTTCAGGATTATTCCTAACAAGGTTAAATTATATAATTCCTAAGAATCTAATCTACATGTCATATTAGTTCCTGAACTATTTATCTCATACTTTCATAGAGAAAATATACAGGATAGGACGTACAATTTACGAACAATACAATAATTGCTTTAATCAATATGTTTACTGATTTCAATTGTTTCATTTATTATTCAATCCGGCTAATACAAACTGCTGTCAAGAACAAACATTATTAGCTTATGTCTTACTGCCAATATAGTTGACAATATCCGGTTAAAATTGTTATTATTAATCAGGTTATTTTTTTGTGATAAACTGTTAAATCAGTTTTTAGAAATATTTTAAACCGGACGGTACAATGAGTGAAAACCAGAATTCTTCTGAAAACTCAACGGGTTATCTCGAAGAAACAGATATAAAAGAACCTTCTATGTACAAGGTTATTATGTTAAATGACAATTTCACTTCCATGGAATTTGTCGTAGAAATATTAATGAGTGTATTCCGCAAATCAGCAGAAGAAGCAACCGCGATTATGCTGGATATTCACCGCGGAGGTTTCGGCGAATGCGGAACTTATACCTATGACATCGCTCAGACGAAAGTAATGCAGGTAAAAAATGCCGCGAGACAAAGCGGTTTTCCATTACGCTGCAGAATAGAGGAAGCATGAATATCAATACCGAACTGAGCCTGATTCTTCAATCGGCATTTAAAGAAGCGGAATACCGCAAGCATGAATATATTTCACCTGAGCATGTGCTTTATGCCGCACTTCATTTCGATTCAGCCAATACTCTTTTAGAATCAGCAGGATGTAATACTGAAGCGATGAGAACAGAGCTCAACAATTTTCTTAAAGAAAAATTTGAACCGGGCGAAAACTCATCCAATCCGATTCAAACATTTTCGCTTCAGAATATTTTCGAAAGAGCATATTCGCACGTAATATCTTCCCAAAAAAAAGAAATTGATCTCGGCGATATTTTAGCTTCTATATTCGATGAAAACGAATCTTTTTCCGCGTATCTGTTTAAGAAACAGGGCGTTGAAAAAGTCGATATATTAAATGCTGTTACAGAAAATGATTTTCCGGAAAATGATGAAACGGAAAACACTACAGAAAAACCTAAAGAGTCACCGGCTTCAAAATCAGTTCTTTCAAAATATACAGAAGAACTAACCGCCAAAGCCGCACGGGGTGAAATTGATCCGCTTATCGGAAGAGAAGATATTCTCGACAAAACGATTCACGTTCTATGCAGACGCTTTAAAAACAATCCGATTTTCGTCGGAGAAAGCGGCGTCGGAAAGACTGCTATCGCCGGAGGACTAGCTCTCAGAATTGCTTCATCTAATGTTCCGAAAATACTTCAGTCGGCAAAGATTTTCTCTCTTGATGTCGGAGCGCTTCTTGCCGGAACAAAATTCAGAGGCGATTTTGAAGACCGCCTAAAAAAGCTTTTAAACGAAATCGAAGCCGAAAAGAACTCAATTTTGTTTATTGATGAAATTCACACCATCGTCGGAGCAGGTTCTGTTTCCGGCGGGCATCTCGACATTTCCAACATCATAAAGCCGGCTCTCGCCGGAGGGAAGATCCGGGTTATCGGTTCAACAACGTTTGAAGAATTCAGAAAAACAATTGAAAAAGACAGAGCACTTCTGCGCAGATTCACAAAGATCGACATTAATGAAGTCAGCACAGAAGACGCATATAAAATACTTCAGGGCATAAAAAAAGGCTACGAAGAACACCATAATGTCACATACACCGACCGAGCGCTTCGAACTGCGGTTGAACTTTCCGAAAAATATATCGCCGAACGGAAACTTCCGGACAAGGCAATTGACGTTATTGATGAAGCAGGCGCTTCCGCCGCTATTATAAATAAAACATCAGACCGCGCTGTTATCAATCCTTCAGACATCATAAAAACAATGAGCCGCTCGTATAATGTTTCGGAAGAAGCTGTAAAGACGAACGAATCGGATAAACTCAAATATTTAAAATCCCATCTTTCTGGATTAATTTTCGGGCAGGACAAAGCAATAGAAGAAATATCGAGCGCTGTAATTTCTTCACGCGCGGGATTTTCCGAAGAAAAAAAACCCGTTGTATCAATGCTCTTTGTCGGCCCTACCGGCGTCGGAAAGACTGAACTTGCCAAACAGCTTGCAGAATATCTTTCTCTCACGCTTCACCGTTTTGATATGAGCGAATATCAGGAAAAGCATTCCGTCGCAAGACTTATCGGCTCGCCTCCGGGATATGTGGGTTATGAAGAAGGCGGTCTTTTAACTGAAGCAGTGCGCCGCACCCCTCATGCTGTACTTCTTCTCGATGAAATAGAAAAAGCTCATGAAGACATATTCAACACGCTTCTTCAGATTCTCGACTACGCGTCTCTCACCGACAACAGCGGACGCAAGGCTGATTTTAGAAATACAATTATAATAATGACTTCAAACGCAGGCGCACGTGATCTAGAAAAGAAAACAATCGGCTTTTCAGGCAAGGCGAATTCGGGAGCGGTTGATGACGCACTCAAAAAAATATTTTCTCCCGAATTCAGAAACCGTATAGACACAGTTATCAGATTCAACGCTCTAGACAAAGAAATGGCTATGCACATCGTGAAGAAAAATCTCGATCAGTTTGCCGCACGTCTAAAAAAGAAAAAAATATCCGTAGAATTTACAGAAGAATGTATCAAAGAAATATGCGCGCGGGGCTATTCCGAAGAAATGGGTGCAAGAGAAATTTCCCGCGTAATACGCAATGAAATAGTCAAGACTGCTGCGGAGCTTACAGTTTTCGGAAAGCTTTCAAAAGGCGGAAGACTTTTAGTTGACTTCAAAGACGGAAATTTTTTATTCACAGAAACTAATGATAAAAAATCTTGATATAGATCCACAATTCCCTGATCCGCTGAAAGCGCCTAAACATGGTCTCCTCGCATTCGCGGGAGACCTTTCTGCCGAACGTCTTATAGAAGCATATTCTTCGGGAATATTTCCGTGGTTCGATGAAAATGATCCCATCCTGTGGCATTCACCCGATCCGAGGTTCGTTCTTTTCCCGAATAAAATCAAAGTATCGAAAACCATGCGACAAATCATTAACCGCAAAGTATTTGAAGTTAGATATGATACGGCATTTGAAGAAGTTATTTCTGCATGCGCGGATTCAAGAACTGACGGAACATGGATCACGGATGATATGATTGAAGCTTACGTCAATCTTCACAGGTTGGGTTTCGCTCATTCAGTTGAAGCGTGGAAAGACGGCCAACTCGCTGGAGGACTTTACGGTATTTCAATCGGCAAAGCTTTTTTTGGCGAATCGATGTTTTCAAGAGAAAGTAATTCTTCTAAATTCGCGCTGATCAGCCTTGCTCGAAAACTCGAAAGCGAAAATTTTCTTTTTATTGATTCACAGGTTCACACAGATCACGTGGAAAGTATGGGCGGGGAATTCATTCCCCGCGCCGATTATATTGCTCTGCTAAGAAAGGCTGTTAACTCACACCACAAATGGATTTACTGAATTATTCAAGCCCGCTGACATTATTTTCTTTATCAAAAGAGACAACAGCTTCATAAGTAATTGTTTTCTTTTCTCCCGGCTTTAAATCCAGAATATATTTTCTCTGACCCTGTGAATACACAGTTTCATCAATAGGTTCTTTCGCAGAAGGTTCAAGCGAAGCATTTTTTATTTCTACTAAAATCTTCTGATTCAGCGAAACCGGAATTCTATCTCTGAGAATTATTTTATTTTGGGTTTTCATATTGTTTTCGACAGTTATCTTGTACGAATACACTATGCGTCTTTTCCCGCCGAAAACTCCCTTAGTGTCCTCATATTTTTTTACCAAAGTTTTTTCAGCAGCTATCCGCGGTTCGGCACCAAGGACTACAGTTTCTTTTTTTTCTGAAGGTATATACGGCAGATTCATCTTGCCCATGTATTCGTTTTCAAGAAAAATCTGAGCCTCTCCCGGGAGCCAAGGAATCTCGGTTGAGTTGGTAATCTCCGCAGTTATAAAAGCTTCACGGCTCTGCCATAGATAAAGCTCATAATTCAATCCAAGCGACTTACCGGATGAAAAAGAATAATCTTTAATAAGTTTCTTCTGCTTTTTATCTGAAGATAATATGCTCTGGGTAAGCGGGAGTTCTATTTCCATGAATGCACCCGTTTCGCGGATAGCAGTTTCAGGAACTTTCATTTCATCAGCAGCAGATCCATATGCTTCCTGTGCAACCGGAGCAGAACGCTCGGCTTTCTTTAATGATTTAGCTCCAACATATTCATCATCTCTGTCATAATTTCTTTCTACTATAATATCCAGATACCATGGATTAAAATACGGCGAAACGATATTATTCGACGGAGCGCCGGTTGAAAGAAAAAGTTTAACGTCTTTCCAGTCTTCACCGGTTTTCTGATAGACGTTGCCGTAAACAGTCACATCAACCTTTCCGTTATCACGGCTTCCTCGGATATCATATATCATATTCCAGCTGGTATTAGGTATCATGTAACTAAATTCTATCTTGGCTTTTGAAGCGCGGGCCGAATAAACAGTCAGAACAATTCTTTTTTCAATATCAGTTCCCTGAGTAGGATTTTTCAGAATTGATTTTGTTTTTGAATAATATACATTTGAATCGGCATACTGCTGAACCATCATGTTCTGAACATTTTTATTGCGAGCATTATTGAGAAGCTGATAATTCGAATAATAACTGTCACCTGCGATCTGAATCATTTCAAATTCCCATTTCTGAATTTCTTTACCAAGTTCCTCGCGCGCTGATTCAATCTGACGTTTGCGGGCGGCTATTTCTTTTTTTTTCGATATGCAATATGTCAAAGTATCGTCCCAGACCTTTACCTGAGGTATACGCGTTTGAAGCTCCTTGGAAGCATTGACGTTCGTAAAATTCAAAACCGAACCTACGAAATCCTCCTGAGTTCTAAGAGAAGCGAGATCATCAATATACTGCTGATCCTGTCTAGCGAGATCCTTAAGCTTATCTTCAATATCCTGAACTTTTTTCTGGAATCTTTCGACAAGCATCTTCTGTTCGACTGATACTGTTACAATTTTGCCTTCAAAATTTTTCGGCAGGGAAGATTTCACCGACCAGTCAAAAAGACCTTTCGGAAGAGATGTAAGAACGACGATATTCTCACCTTTCTTCAGTTCAACCTCAGTTTCTCTTATAATGAGCGACTGATTCTGATATGACTTCACGGAAATAATTTTGCTCGCAGTCTCATCATCAGCTGCAAAAATATTAAGAGCGATTACAAACGCCGGTAATATTAGATATTTTTTCATAAATTCTCCATTTCTTTATTAGAAGTCAAAGCTAACGCATTGTTACTAATATTTCAAGCTGTTTATATAATCATAACTTATTTGACAAACGCAGGGCAAAAATGAAAATCGGCATGATTAAAGGTGAGCAATATGAAATACTGGAATTCGACGCTTCAAGCCATGACGGAGTACCTTCCCGGAGAACAGCCCGACAACATCGAGCAGTTCATAAAACTCAACACAAATGAATCGCCTTTTCCTCCGACGCCTCCGGTACTCGAAGCCATAAAAAATGCTTGCGACGGTTCACTCAGAAAATATCCCAACCCGAATGCCGATCCGCTCAGAAAAGAAATGGCATCCCTGCTCGGTGGATCATTTACAGAAGACAATATTTTTGTTTCAAACGGGTCTGACGAAATCTTTACACTTTTATTTAGAGGATTCATCGAGAAAACCGGTCTCGCGGCATTCGCTTATCCATCATATTCTCTATATTACACAATGGCGGAAGCTAACGGCATCAATTATGAAAAAGTTCCGCTCACGGATAACTTCGACTATGATCTCAATTTATTTCTAAAGAAAAAATACGATCTTATAATTCTGACTTCTCCGAACAATCCGACAGGAACATCTCTCACAGTAAAACAGATCGAAGATTTTCTGCAGAAATTCAAGGGACTGCTCGTTATTGATGAGGCTTATGTAGATTTTTACGGAGGAAGTGCGGCAGACATGGTTCTCAAATATGATAACCTCATCGTTACACGTTCTTTCTCCAAGTCTTATTCACTCGCAGGACTACGTGTCGGACTGGCAATCGCAAACACAGATTTAATCCGCGGTTTTCTTAAACTTAAAGATTCGTATAATATTGACAGGCTTGCTCTCGCCGGAGCACTTGCAGCCCTTAAAGACCAGAAGGGGTTCAAGTATAATATGCAGATGCTCCGAAACAACAAGGAGTATCTCGAAGAACGTCTCGAAGCGCTCGGTTTTGAAATAGTTCCTTCAAAAGGAAATTTCGTTTTCACCAAACACTCTTCATTTTCGTCTGAAAAACTTTATCTGGAACTCAAAGAAAGAATGATTCTCATTCGCTATTTCAAAGGCGACATTCAGAATCAGTACGTGAGAATTTCAGTCGGATCAATGCAGGAAATCAAAAAGCTTATAGAAGCAATTGGAGAAATCATTGGCTGAATTCATCCATAGCATAACAGTAGAATTTGAAGACGTTGATTGTTACGGAATTATTCATCATCCCAAGGCTCTTTATTTCTGCGAACGCGCCCGTGCGGCATTTCTCCGCCAAAACTCAATACGCGTCACAGGAGAATCACCTTTCGGGCTTGTGCTCAGAGACGTATCGATAAAATACCGCAACCAGCTCGTGATGTTCGACAAAGCCGAAGTTTATGTCCGCGCAAAAAAAATAAACAAGATGAGCTTCGTCTGGGATTACGTGATAAAAAAAGACGGGAAGAACGCAATACTTTGCGAAATTGAAATGGTTGCAATCGACATCAATACAAAAAAACTCATGCCGCTTCCGGAAGATCTAAGGCAAGCTCTGAAAATAATAGAAATATCAGAATAAGGCAGCTTCGACAATTTCAACAAGCGGATTAAGAACTATTGTTTCGTGATCGGAAGCTATTTGTCCGCCCTTCACTGCTGAATCAGCATTGCCGAGAGAAACAAATATTCTTCTGATTTTAGCCTCATCGAAACGTCTGGCTCTCATCAGAAATTCATCCTTACCGGATGCCGACACTCCGATAGAATCAGCAATATCCGAATCACTCATTCCGCTTTTTTTCAAGGATACATATTTTTCAATCCGTTCTGCCTCCTTCCAGATGAAGGCAAAAATCTGAAGCTCGTGCATTCCGCTTCCGAGAACCTTGCTTAATAAATAAAGAGCATCCTTCTTGCCGAGAAAAAGCGAATTAATAAAATCAAATATTTTGACTTCTTTTTCATCAGCTACAACAGCAACAACAGTTTCGAGAGCTATATTTTTTGAATCATTGTAAGAAAGAATTTTATCTACAGCAGCATCGAACTTCGCGAAATCGCGTCCGGTAAGACTTGTTATCGCAGAAAGAACATCCTTCGGCGCAAATCTTCCGGCTTCACGGAAACGCTCGGCACCATATGCGTGCAGATCACTTTCGAACATTCTCCAGAACATGACCTCTGCAAAGTCTTTACGTTTTTTCATATAAGCCGGAGCGGTGTTTGAAGAAGATATGAGAATAATTGTTCCCGAATAATCCGAATCGAGTATTTCAGTAATTAAAGCGATATCAGTCTTTTTAATAAGTTTTTCAGCACCGTAAATAACGGAAACTTTTTCATCAGAAAACATATCCTGCTGAAGAAGAACTTCAGCTGCCGAAACGATTTCTCCGCTTTCGGCATGAAAGCGTCCAATCTTCTGACCTTTCGGAAAAGAAGATAAAATCATCGAAAGAGCACGCTCTTTCTCTCCTTCTTCTTCACCGATAAAAAGATAGATTTTTGCAGCGGCTTCTTTTCCGAATGATTTAAAAAACTGCCTGGAATTCATTATATTACGCGCCTAATAAGATTGACTCATATCCGCTTCCGGTATGAATGTAATTACATAAGCCGGTCACGGATTAAGTCAAGTAAAAGAGGAACAATCATGCTGCAAACAATTAAATGCGGAATCACTCATTGCGATGAACTGTCAGAACTATTCAATGATTACCGTATATTTTATGGTCAGAATTCCGATATAGAATCCGTCCGCAGTTTCATCAGCGAAAGACTCAAAAATAACGACTCAGTTATTTTAGCCGCTTTAGAAAAAAACATAATGTGCGGATTCGTTCAGCTCTATCCGTCTTTTTCTTCAGTTGCGATGAAGCGCACCTTTTATCTGAACGATCTTTTCGTTAACGGCACCTTTCGCAGAAAAGGAATAGCCGAATCTCTGATCAATAAATCGATTGAGTTCGCAAAGGAAAACTCGGCCGCACGAATTACATTATGCACGCAAATAGAAAATGACGCGGCGAAAAATCTTTACATTAAAAGCGGTTTCACAAAAAACACGGCATACGATTATTTCAATTTTGCCCTTTAAAACATTATACGATTCTTTTCTTGCTATATAAACAGAATTCTGATATCATAACTCATATCATTTTTTGGATAAACGCCGTTTATTTTTTTATACGAGACTTTTCCCGCGCGACGTTTCCAAAGAGGGGTTATGATGACTGAATTAATTCCAGTAATAAATGTCGATAAGGATAAATGCGTCAACTGCCACGCCTGCATAACCGCTTGCCCTGTCAAAATGTGCAACGATGGAAGCGGCGAGTATGTAAAAGTTAATCACAATCTGTGTATCGGATGCGGAAGCTGTCTTGATTACTGTACGCATGACGCGCGCTCCGGAATCGATGATTTCCAACTGTTTCAAAAATCATTAAGCAAAAAGGATAAAATGATAGCAATCGCGGCACCGGCCTCTGCTGCAACCTTCCCCGGCAGATATCTCAATCTCAACGGATATCTTAAATCAGTCGGAATCTCTGCGGTTTTTGATGTAAGTTTCGGAGCCGAACTCACAGTTAAAACTTATCTTGAACATGTAAAAAATGACAAACCCCGTCTGGTTATTTCACAGCCCTGTCCTGCGATTGTAAGCTATATAGAAATTTATCATCCCGAACTTCTTGAACATCTCGCACCTGCAGACAGCCCTATGATGCATACAGTAAAAATGATACGAGAATTTTATCCTGAATATTCACAACACAAAATTCTCGTCATCAGTCCGTGTCTTGCAAAAAGACGCGAATTCGACGAACTCGGCTTTGCCGGAGAAATATTCAATGTAACATGCAACTCGCTAATAGAGCATATTGAAAATACCGGAATAATTCTGGATAACTATCCAAAAACCGATTATGACAATCCTCCTGCCGAGCGCGCAGTTGTGTTTTCTTCACCCGGCGGACTTCTTGAAACCGCAGAACGTGAACATCCCGGCATCGGAAAAGTTTCGCGCAAAATCGAAGGAACTAACACAATTTACGATTATATCGACTCTCTTGCTGAGTCTCTTTCAAACGGAACCGCTCCTCTTCTCGTTGACTGTCTTAACTGCGAACACGGATGCAACGGCGGACCGGGAACACCGAACAGGCATGCGAACCTTGACCGCATCGAAAACCTGATATCCGAAAGAAAAAATGATATGAAAAAAAGATACAGCTCATCTTTTTCAGGAAAGCGGAAGCTCAAGCACACAATCGACAAGTTCTGGAAAAAAAATCTATACGGCAGAAAATACATAAATCTGGGAACTAACAATACATCAAAAATACCAAGCCAGCGCGAGCTGTCTTCAGTTTATGCTTCAATGATGAAGCATTCAGAAAAGGATATGTATAACTGTTCTGCATGCGGTTACGGCAGCTGCGAAAAAATGGCACTCGCTGTTTTCAATGGACTGAATAAAGCGGAAAACTGTCATTATTATAAACACTTTATGATGCTTTCCGAAAAAGAAGAAAGCACTAAAAGCATTGAAGCCGTTCAAAATGCCGTCCGCGACATCGAAAATAGTAATATAGAAGGAATGATTGAAAAAATTAAACTTTTCTCTTCAAAGGAAAAAGACAGCCTTACAAAGCTCGGCGACGAAATGAAAAAATCATCATCAATCTCCGAAAAATTCACGCCGATAACCAGCGCCATCAACGAAATTTCGATGCAGACAAATCTTCTTGCGCTTAATGCTTCAATTGAAGCCGCCCGTGCCGGAGATGCCGGACGTGGATTCGGGATTGTCGCGGGCGAAGTAAAAAATCTTGCAAAAAGAACACAGGATGAAGTTAAGAAAATTGTTCCATATTCAGATGATCTCAGAACAGTATTCGAGAATCTCGCGGAACAAACTGACATCCTCATTGAAAGCTTTCATGAAATCGAAAGCATCAGTTCGGGACTTGAAAAAGCTTCATCCGACATATCCGAAGTCAAGGGAATTCTGCGCGGAAGAATGGAAAGAAATTAGTTCGTACGCAGAAATTTTCTTGCCAATGAAGAGCCATGTACATATCTGTACTCTGTTTGCCTATGTTCTTTTGAATTCCGGGCTGATTATAAAACTGGAGTAAATCATGAAAAAAATTACATTTGCCGTTTTGAGCCTTTTGGTATTATCACTTTCAATTTCCTGCGCCAGCAAAAACAAGAAGGAACTTCACATTTACAACTGGGCGGACTATATTAAACCTGAAGTAGTTTCGGCTTTCGAATCGAAATTCAACTGCAAAATCATCATAGACTATTTTGACTCAAACGAGTCAATGTATGCAAAAATTAAATCCGGCGCAACCGGTTACGACATCATCATCCCGACAAGCTATATGGCAGAAGTCATGAACAAAGAAAACATGATTCTGCCCATCGACAAAACGAAGCTCCCTAATATCAAAAATATAGACGCAGAAATTATAAAATCAAAACCAGATTCAGCGATGAATTACAGTGTTCCTTATATGATGAGCTTTACAGGTGTCGGATACAACAAGCAAAAGGTTGCTTCTCCAAAGGAAAGCTGGAGCATATTCGAATCTGCAGAATATTCAAAACGTACTACCCTGTTAAATGACATGAGAGAAGTAATAGGCGCGGCTCTTAAATATCTGGGTTACAGCTATAACAGCCGCAATGAATCCGAACTTCAGAAGGCAAAAGAACTTGTTCTGAAATGGAAAAAGAATATCGCAAAATTTGACGTTGATGAAGCAAAACGCGGTCTTGATTCGGGCGAATTTTTTATCGTTCAGCAGTACAGCGGAGACATCTTACAGATAATAGAAGAAAATGAAAATATTGGTTTCTTTTATCCGGCTGAAGGAACATCTTATTCATCAGACGATTTTGTTATAATGAAAGATTCCAAGAATATCGACCTCGCGCATGAGTTTATAAACTTCTGCCACGATCCGAAAGTATGCGCAGAGAATATGGAATTTGTTTTTTACATGTCTCCGAACACAGAAGCTCTTAAGCTTCTTGACAAAGAAACGCTCAACAATCCTGCGTTTAAGCCGTCTGATGCGGTTATGAAAAAATCAGAAACAATCGTCGATCTCGGCGAAGATAATAAGAAATACTCAAAAATCTGGGATGAAATAAAATCCGGAAAATAAGGATCAACATGAAAAAACTCGAAGGCGGACTTGAACTCGTCCGGGGATATAAATATTCGGCTCTTGAATGCGGTATCAGATTTGCAAACCGGCTGGATCTTTGCATGATTTCATCGGACAAAGATTCTAATGCCGCAGTCGTAACTACAACAAATAAGGTTTTTGCGGCTCCTGTAAAACTATGCCGCGAAAGAAAAGATAATAAAATCAGGGGAATCCTGATCAATTCTACAAACGCGAACGCATGCACGGGAGATCAGGGTTTGGATACGGCAGTTAAGCTCACTGCCGAAACAGCACGCGCAATCGGTGCTCGCGAAAACTCTATTCTCAACTGTTCAACAGGCATCATCGGAGTTCAACTGCCTTACGAAAAAATATCAGCTAAGATCAATTCGCTTACTTCCGCACTTTCGCCTGAAAACGGAAAGGAAATACCTAAAGCGATAATGACGACAGACACAGTACCGAAATTCTGCTGTTATAGTTTTGAAACTTCAAAAGGAAGTTTCAAAATTGCTTCTACTGCAAAAGGAGCCGGAATGATCGCTCCCAACATGGCGACACTTCTTTGCTTTTCAGTAACAGATGCACCAATAGCTAAAAATGATCTCGATAGAATTTTCTCTGCAACTATCGACAAAACCGTTAACGCAATCACAATTGACGGAGACATGTCAACCAATGATACAGCAATAATACTGTCGCCTCTTTCGGATGATAATCTAACAAACGATGATCTCGCCGAATTTGAAAAAACACTCTATGCAGTTCTTTTCGATATTTCAAAACAGCTCGTAACAGATGGTGAAGGCGCTACAAAATGCGTAGAGATTCTCGTCAACGGCGCAAAGACCGCAGAAGATGCAAAAAAGTGCGCTAAAGAAATCGCCGAATCGCTTCTTGTCAAGACGGCATTTTTCGGAAGTGATCCCAACTGGGGAAGAGTCGCCTGCGCAGCGGGATACTCCGGAGCAGAATTTGATCCGCAGAAAATGTCGATCAGCTTTGATGATATGATAATATTCAAAAACGGAGCGCCTCTCAATTTCGACAAAAAAGATCTCGAATCCGTTATGAAGAAAAAGGAATTCAGAGTTACGGTTGAATTAAACGCAGGAAATTTTTCATTCATGTATCTGACAAGCGATATCTCGGTTGATTATGTAAAAATCAACGCGGAATATTCGACATAGGAGATTGTTTGTTCGAATCACTTAAAATAAATTATTATAAATCTGCGGCACTTGGAAGGAGAAAAAATGTTTTTTCAAACGCCTGCCGCAGAATCGCTCAAACCGGATCTTTTGATGCGGCATGCGCTTTAATCGAAATTTTTACAACTAAGCAGAATATTTCAATAGACCAGAAACGCGAAGTTGTTCATGCTCTTTCATCTTTTCAGGATGAACTCATTTCAGCCCTTAAAAAATATTCATCAGCTATCGCGAAAGATATTCATTTTTTTATTTCAATTCTGCCTCACAATACAACAAGCGGTGATTTTCTTTTTCTTCTTGATGTTCCTCTTGATACGGATGATATCATTTCTTTTTTCGGTGATATAAAATATTCTTCGGCATTTCCGCTTGTTTCAAAAACTGCGAGAAACCGTTTTCATCCATCAAAGCTGAATGCCATGAGCGCGATGATAAAAATTGACAAACTTAAAGCCACACCTGTCCTCAAAGATATTCTTATAAACGATGAAGGAATGTTTTTCAGAAGGGCTGCCGCAGAAATTCTTCTATCATCATCAATTCCGATGAATGACGACGAATACATGTTGGCAATGATTTTAACCGGCAGATTTGAGGAAGCATTTGAAGACAAAACCTTATTTGAAAATACATTAAAAAAACTTTTCGCTTCTCTTGATAAGCGTGCAAAACTTGACGCACTTTCTTTTTCGGCAACGAACAAGATTATGCTGCCGCTGATTGAATCCGCGCTTTCTTTACCGGACGAGGAAATCCGAATGTTCGCATGCAGAATGTATTCTTCTTTTGTGAATATTGATTCTGCAAGAATTGTTTCAATGCTTAATGATTCCGACTCTAATGTGAGAAATGCCGCTTCAGGCGCGATACTTTCAGACTGCGAAAAATACATCCCGGCGATAATGTCGATTATCGAAACGAGCATCGATTCAGGAATATCTCTTTTTTATCTTACAAGTATCGAGAACACATTGATAGGCATGGGGAAAATAATAATTCCTTATATGAAACGCCTTCTCGAAAAAAATAATTCGGCAGCTCTTCTTGCGGCTGAAGTTCTCAGTGAAATTGATGATGATGAAATTTTCAGTTTAATGACACTACTTTCCGAAAATGATAATCCGGCAATCCGTCAGATAGCAATAGAAAACCTGGGCAACATGAGAAACCCCGAGCTTTTTGACAAGATCGCTGTTCATACGGCAGATACAAATCCTCAGGTCAGAAAAACCGCCTACGACTCGCTGATCCTTTCCGACATTACAAAGGCAGAAAGTTTTTTGAAAGATTTAAGCCCCGGTCTGGATTATGATGATAAGACATATCTGAAAAATATTCTATCCGAAATATCAAGAGTAAATTAGGACGCATATTTTTTCACGATACTCAAAGCCTGACTTTTGTATGACAAACCGAAAAGATTAAGATGATTGAGGATATGATATAGATTATAAATATCTTTTCTTTCTCTATAATCCTTATCTAGAGGATAAACATCGTTATAACCTCTGTAAAATTCATTTGAGAAACCTCCGAAGAGTTCAGTCATCGCAATATCGGCTTCCCTTGATCCGAAATAAACCGCAGGATCTATGAGATAACATCCATCGGCTGAATTGACATAATTGCCGCCCCAGAGGTCGCCGTGAATCATCGAAGGTTTGTCTTGCGGAATATAACGGCTGAGCTTTTCAATCAGATTAAGAAATATGCCTGCTTCGTGCTCATCAAAATATTTATTGTTCAGTGCAAGTTTTAACTGATAACCGAGCCTCATATTTCCGAAAAAAGAAACCCAAGAAGAATAAAAGTCATTCAGTTGACGGTTCGATCCGATATAATTGTTTTCAGAAAATCCGAATTTGCCGCCGGCATCCTTTCTGTGAAGCTCAGCCAGCTCCCTGCCGAAATTATAATCAGAAGATTTTGACTTAGAAATTCTTTCAACATACTGCATTATTATATATTGATATTCTTCTGTTGTAAAAACCTTATAAACTTCAGGAACTCTTACCCCGAAAGATTTCAGTGCTGAAAGACCATTGCTTTCGCATGTAAATAAATCCTCAGGACTCAGTTTATTCTTTTTAATAAATATGCCTTTGCCATTATTTAGCTCTGCCTTAAACGACTCACATATCGAACCGCCCGAAACTGATGTAAAAGATTTTACTTCAGCCGAAGTGCCGAAAATATCCTTAACGGTATAACTTATATTATCCATTGTTCTTCATTATATGTTCGATTATTTTTTCACATGTACGCAAACACATATCATAAACAATTTCGAAATCGGCTTCGCTTCCGTAATACGGATCGGGAACATCCCCCGCCCCTTTCGGATCGAACTTACGGAAAAGCATAATCTTGTTTTTATCAGCATCACTTGCAATTCTTTCAATATTATGAAGATTTTCCGAATCCATACCAAAAATTATATCGTAATTGGAAATTTCAGCTTTTGTAATTTTGTGAGCAGTGTGATTAATCGGTACCCCGTGAGAACGTAGCGTTTTAAGCGTTCTGGTATCAGCGTTTCCGCCTTCATGATATCCCGCCGTACCGCTTGACGCCGCTTTTACGTAATCAGAAACGCCTTTTTCTACAGCAATGTGATTAAATAAAGCTTCTGCCATCGGAGAGCGGCAGATATTTCCAAGACATACAAACATAACTCTGGTTTTCATCAGTACCTTTAAAAACTTATTGATTTATTTCTTTCTGATAATCATTGTAGAAATGTTCTTATTAAGGTCAAATAAATATTACTGCGGGGCTTAAATGGAATTTTATACATACGTATGCGATATCTGCAAAAAAACATCACGAATATCAAAAGATGATTCTATTCCTCAATGCTGCGGAAAACTGATGACACGATTATCTTCAAACGAAAATAAATCAGGTAATCTCACGGATAAATAAAGGCTCAATGCTTTCTGATTTTTTATATAGAATAAAGAGCTTTTCCTTCGCACGGCTCAGCGCAACATAAAGGAGTCTTCGTTCTTCCTCAAGTGAATTAAACGCGCATGGGAAGACTCCGTCTTCAACCCCGCAGAGAATTACATTGTCAAACTCAAGCCCCTTCGATCCATGAATTGTTGAGAATAAAACATTATTTTTGTCACCGATTTCTTTTTTTATTCTGTCTCCGTAATAGTTGCTTCTGTATAGCACACAATTAGTTACTTTATCCGTTTGAGTGAGAATCTGCTTAATGATTTCTATTTCATCCTTCCATGAAGAATATTGCATAAAACAAATCTCGCCTCCTGCGCCGGAAGCCGATTTAATTTTTTTGCTGCTTCTGTTTTTATTCCTTTTTATTGCTCTCTCTGATATGCGGATAATCTCACGACGCGAACGGTAATTGACTGTCAAAAAATATTTTGAAACCGAACGGAAATATTTGTGCGGCCGTATCATGTAATCTATATTCGCGTCACGGAAACCGTAAATCGATTGCCAGTCATCCCCGACCGCGAAGAGATTAGGTTTATCATCCGGCAGAAGATTTTTGAGCAAAAGAAAATTATCATCGGAAGTATCCTGGAACTCATCGACAAATATATACCTGAATCGCTTCCTCATCTTATCTCTAAAATCTTTATTTTCAGCAAGAATTGAATTCGCGCATGAAATCAAATCAGAAAATGTCATAAGTGAGCGTTCTTTTTTATAATTCTCAAAATCGGTTTTGACGCTTTCGAGTTCTCTCGTAATCCCAATATCCGTCAGCGTTTTTATCCGCGATTCATCAAGCCGGTGAAGATTCTTGAGAAGATAAAAAACCGTTTTATTTGAAAGCCCCATGAAATTATCAATTTTCGAAGCAATCATATCCGATAACATTTTCTCTTCATCGTCCTCGCTCATGACGGTAAATCTATCGATTCCGAAATGTTCTGAAAGCAGTTTAGGGTTTTCAGAAAGAATGCGAAAGCATAAAGAATGAAAAGTCCCGGCAGTGATTTTATGAGCTTCAGAAATTTCCTTGGCGGAACGCTCTCTTATTTCTTCGGCGGCTTTTCTTGAAAATGTCAGAATGAGAATTTCTTCGGGTTTAACTCTACCGTCTCTGAGTGTATTTTCGATTCGTTTAACTAGTGTCTTGGTTTTGCCGCTACCGGCCCCGGCGATTACGACACTGATTCCTTCGGAAAATTTCGCGGCTTTATTTTGTTCTTTATTCAGCATACCGATTAATACGGATTTTTTTTATTTTTTATCAAAAAAAATATTATTTGTTTCAAAGGATTCTCCTTTAATATCCGTTTCCGCATGGTCTCATGCAGAAGATCAAAGGGGCGAAAGTCTCAGTCGCCGACTCTCGCCCCTTTGCAACCCCCTCACGCTCTTTGTCGCGCAGAACTCGCCAAACCGCCTTTGTAAACACGGCGGATTCGGCTCAGACAGAACCCTGCGCTCCGATCAGAGATAAATTTGCCTTCAGCAAATTTTGATTTTTGTCGTTTCACTCAGCTTTTCTAATGTGCATTAAGAATATTAACAGAAAGCCCTCTCCCTTATTTCTCTTTCCTTTGGCTTTGCCAATTTTTATTACATTATGAGAGAGGGCACGCGACAGCGGGATGAGGGCGAATATCTTTTTCTGTATTGTGATATTATTCACCTGAAAATCCACCGAAAAAATACATATTTTTCTCTTTATCATTCATTAGACTTAAATTTAAATTACTATCTGCGATTTAATTCAGCCGGTTATTTATCAGAGAAATGTGTCAGATGAATATAATCTTTATTAAATATTGTATTTTTATTTTACGATCATCCCCTTTGATTTATCAAAATGATACTTTCGCCCCTTATAAATAATCTCAACTTCCGAGCTTGTTATTTTCAATTCTTTCAAATCATCATATTCATTGCCGGATACTACGTAGTCATAAATCAGTTGAATTGATCCGTCTTTTTGACCCATATATATTTTAACATATTTCATAACACTGTATCCGCCAAAAGCTATAGCATCAGGAAAATTATCATTATTCAAATCTGTCAGTATGCATTTACTGGATGACCTTCCTGTTGTATATATGTCAATGTATTCAAATTTACCATTATTCTCACGAAACAGATATTTATAAAATCCTTCAACTTCTTCTGCGAAGGAACCATGATAGTAATAACTTGTTATCAGATAGTAATTACCCAATTGATACACAGAAAAGTCATTAGGGTCAAAACTGTGAGATAGATCAAGTCCAATCATAGAATATGCCTTAAAAGACTGGATCAACTTATCTTTTATTTTTTTCATATCCGAGATATGCTTATTCGACCCGATTGTATCGAGAAAATTTTTATTAACCTTACATAACTGACCTTTATATTTAATTAATGCCAAATCACAATTATCAGATGCCCAAGAGATAGAGACATCTGGATCATCAATGTATTTAACAAACTCAACCACAGTTCCAAAAGGAATTTTTCTATTTGAGAAGAATTTTTTATCGGCATCCATAATGGGCAATCCCTTTGCAGCTACTGCCACTTTATAATTTATTATAAAATCTTCGTTATCTGATGTAAATCCGCTAAACAAATACCCCGCAAACTTATTCCACTTTACTTCAATCCACTTGCCGCCAATTCCTTCTATAGAATCTTTTACACCGGAATCTGAAAGATACTCGACTTTTGATCCAAACGGAATAATTACTATTGATTTTGAAGACATATTGGAACTTTCCCTTAAATTTAAACCGCTTTCCGCTTTTATCCACAAATATATTATTTCTTTAGAATATCCATTGAAAGCAAATAGCAATTCAAGAATTACGATTAGAAATAAATTTTTCTTTATCATAATCCAGACCTTCTCCCTTTATTATCGCAACGACATTAAGCATAATTCATACTGACATAACAAGATATTTTTATAAATACAGTCCCATACATCACTGATGCACATGCTCCATCTTTTTATATCTATACTTCAAATAGAGACATCACCGCTTCAATCGGGAAGTTAAGCTTATTAATTATATTATTGATTTAGAAAAAGAGGATATTCTCCCAAGATATAATTACGAAACATAATGCTAATGGAGAAGCCCCTCTATGAAGAACGCAGGAAAGAATAATAAAAATATGTACTTCTGCTTAAATACTTTATACTAAAATTCTCTTGAAGCACAGTTTAGCGAAGAAGAACGGAATTCAATTTTTTTAATATTCAACTTATCTTTTAACAATTCATAGAATACTGTGCAGAACCATTCGCAAGTAGACGGACCTTTACTCACAGATACCCTGCTTTCAGGATAAGATTTAACCAATTCATGATTGAGAGCTTTTGCAGGCGTCCCGAATCTGTTTGTTGTACCTTTCATTCCTGTTTGCTCATATCCCTGCAGCACTAATTCGAGCAAGGGATCACCTTCCTGAAAAATCGTTGCATGCATAAAGTTGTCAGCTACTGCCCATGCTAATTTTTGCGCTTCTTTTACAGGATACGCATAATTGTGATTGTTTAAATCACCTTCAATTTCCAATGTTAAATAACCAGAATGTCCGTGAAGATAACTTGCTTCTCCCGGATAATTCATAAATCTGTGCGCATACTGAAAATCCAATTTCACAATTGATCTGTACTTTTTGTTTTCCATGATATTAACCTCCCTTGTTATTATCAGTGCATCATAGTATGATCTCCATTTATCATAAAGTCAAATTAATAAACCGGGCATCAGCCACTCTGCTTTTCTTCAGAAAAGATATCGCATTTACACGAGCTCATATTTTTTTAACGACATGCATGAAATAGTTAAAAATCAACTTTCAATATTAATATTAGCAAACATGCAATCAAGAGTCCGGAAGTTTTATTTATGAATTTGAATTAAATGATTCATCAGTACTTAATGCATTATATAAACTTTTCATTAAACTAACAGAACATTGAACATAATATTTATTGCACGTTGAAAACTGCAGATGATTTTGATCTAAATAGTTATAATGCATATTTGCGGAAACGCGCAAAACCGAACAGGAGGAGTAACTGTACCGATTCCATTAGATAAATCCTTACTTTCCCAATGATCATGATTACCGAGAACACCTCCGATGAACACAGCAGGCTTCAATTCTTTCAAGACCGAAAATGTCAATGGTATATATTTTTTATCTCTATGAACATAATCTCCGCCAAGAAGAATGATATCTGGATTAAGCTTATTGACTCTTTTTACCAGTCTTTCCAGCCTTTCAACAGAAAAGAAAGGACCGACATGTATATCTGTTAAAAAAACTATTTTTACGGGTTTTTCATTTTTAGATTCAGATAAGTTATATCTTTTATTAATTAAAATGAATGGTTCGATGAAAGAATAGAAAATCAGCAAGACCGGCACAATAACACAAATGAATAAAAATATTTTTCTTTTCTTTTTCAAATTCAGAACTTCCTTTACGTTTAAGAAAATCATTTCACTGACACTGCTGGAATGAACTGAAGATGGAATACCGCTCAACGATGTGATCGCCATGCAAAACTTTAACCGGTGCTGTTGGAAGTTTTACAATTTCACGATTTAAGAATTCTGCCTAATATGGTGTTTTTAAAACTCCTGCGCCCGTCAGTTACTGAAACTATATATATGTTTTCATTAGAAATTCTATTGATGATACTTCTTTGAGAATCCATTAATTCATGACAGACTTTTCATTAACGGCAACGAATGAGCCGTTACTAAATGACGTTTTGAATGTTATCATCTCTTTTCAATCAGTTTGCCGGCATTATATTTATGAATTACACTAGATATCAAAGTTTGATATGGTATACCTTCTGCTAAAGCTTTCCGCTGAATGGATTCTAGATCTTTTTGAGAAATCCTAATATTTACCCTCTTATCTTTTTTAATTGTAGCCTTTGCATACGAAGCATGCTTTTTTATTTCTTTTTTTATTTCAGGAACTTCTACCCATTCATCATTTTCATATGAACTTAAAATATCATTTTCATATTTGTCCAATTTAGTTTTCATTAAGTTTCTCCAGATATTTCTTCGTTGCTTTTCGGCTTGGAATAATAGTTTTTAAAAAGACTTCATTTTCGGTTTCAACAAAAGGTATCAAGTAAACATAATTATTAATGGAAATTATGTATATTTTTTGATTAGGATATTTGTTTTGATTGGGGTGTTTAACAATTGATAGAATTTCACCTTTTTCGATATAAAACAAAACATCCTCAAAAGAAATACCTCTTTCGACCTTAAGCAAATTGTTTTTATTGATATCCCAATAATGGAGTTTCATAATAGTAATGAAACACAATGTGTGCATAACGTCAACACAATAATTACACAACAGTTATTACGCAATTCATGGTTTTCCCCTGTTTTTGCGTACACAGAGTTAAGCATTTTTGCGAATCAATTCAATACATTCAAGGATAAGATAATAATCACAAGAATGTAATGGTTTTGCTTCGTGCACTCTTTTTCGGAGAGAATAACAAGGCCGCACAAGATACTTGAGCGGCTCGCGCAGTAATTAGCCGCTCTTATGCGAAGTGATGCCGATTACGCGTATAATAGCGTTATTATTTCCTGTGAGATGTTAAAACTTTTTTTAAATCGGAACTCATCATGTCAAGTATGTCATTTTTGAAACGGTCTAACGAAGTTTTAAACACATCTCCATCACTTTCCTTAAACGACTTAGTTGATAATGAATTTTCCATAACCATTATTGTTTCACCATCACTAACAGATACCAATCGAATCAATATTTTAAAATTCAAATCATGAGACTTATCTTTAATTTTCTTTTTCTCAAGTTTGACATCTTTATTAGTTTTTTCATCGACTTTGTGAGTAATATCAAATCCCATTTCATCCTTATCATAGCCCATATACTCTATGTCGCTAATACTTTCACTATATTGAGTAATTTGTCCTATTAACAAAGCATCAGCTCCCGTCAAAGAAACCATTTCATCAGAATACTTTGGGAGCATCATTTTTAATTCATCTTCTTTTAATATTTCAGCGAGTTTTTTGCGTTCAACGATAGATATTCCCGACTGAATAAAACAGCTTTTAAAAGCCTCTTCGGATTCAATTGCTGCGGATAGCGGAATACCTTTTGCCCGATCAATGGGCAAAATAGGTATAGATGAAATTTTTTTTAACTTAGCTTCATTGACAGTTATTTGTGATGCACTGCATGAAATAAAAACAATTAATAAAGAAAGAAAAATCGAATAATTCAACACCCTAGTTTTTTTTATCATCGAGAACTCCTTTTTTTTGAAATAATTCAAATAGCATTCTGAAAATCAAGCTTATTTCGATTCAAAACGTTTCTTTGAATTATTATATTTTAGTACTAATTTATTCTTTTTTGATTCAAAATCTTGAAAGAAATATTCTGTTTCAATAGAATTATAGCGGTATGACAATTCAGTACATTCATTTTGATTTATTTCATAGCTGTTTTTATTCCAAATATTTTTTGAAAATCTATTATTTTCAAATACAATAGCGCTATAATAATCATACGGTAAACCTTCAGCTTCACTAACAGTGGTATACATAATAAAAAAACCGTAACAGTCTTTGCTCCATTGCGTTAGTTTTAACGTATAAATTGCCAAGCCTGATGAAATCTCGCCTTCAGGTGATATTTGAACGGTGAATGTTAATAATTTTTCCTGATCATCGTAATAAACAACATTATCCTTTATTTTTTTATCAATGATTTTATAAGAATCAGAAATTGCATTTCCTGCTAAAATGATTAATATGGGATATTGACCTTTAAAGCTTATGGTATATGATATATCCGATTTTTTTAAGAATTCTATATTTGTATTTTTAGCAACTTGAATGGATCGAGTATTATCATACATAAGGGCTTTTGAATTTTTGAATCCCTTTAAATTATTAAATTTAAGATTTTCAGTTTGGTCAAGAGTAAGTAAATATCCTCCAAAAATCCAGCCTTCATAATTTTTCCATTTTACTTTATACCAGACATCTTCTATTGATTCAACGATTAACGTGTTATCAGATGCTTTTATTATATTAACTTTTTCCAAATAAGGAATTGTCGTGATTGCCTTTGCCGATAATTCCGGCGATTCTCTCAATGTTAATCCTGAAAATGCACTGACAATTTTATAATCACTCCCCTTAAGGCTAAATGATGAAAGCAGGATTGCTGATAATATAAAAATTATTCTTTGTTTTAGCATTTTATGCCCCACCGGATTTATTCAATTGCAAACAACCAAAGCGCTTAAAAAGTAGCGAAGCTAATGCTATACACGTTGACGCATATAAAATCAACTATTAACAACAATACTTCCACCAAGAAAATCGTGAAAGGTTCTTAAACGCTTATTAAATACTAAAGTCAAATATTCAATAATCATTATTACAGAAAAAAAGCTATTTAACCAGATAGGAATATAATCGCTATTTCTTATTAATGAAATTTTACCGACTTTATCAAGTGTATTAAATAATACTGGATCCAATGATAACAAAGTTAATGTTGAGCTTAATAATGGAATTAATGATAATATAAATTGAAATAAAATACGATAAAATGAATTTTTATATGTCATTGGTTTGTCATTGATCTGAATTATTTTAATACGCATTATCATTTTACCCGGGGTTCTTCCGAATTTACCAACAAATAGAATATTATAGATTGCCCAAACAAGAAAAAGAAAAATAGGAAATACTATACTGAGCATATAATTGAAATGCTGAATGAAATATGAGGCAATAATAATTGGCAACATTATTAGGCAATCAAGTATAAATGCTATTATTCTTTTAATAAAAGAAGCGATAATTATATTATTATATCACCGCTTCAATCGAGAAGTGCAATTAATTAAATAAAAAATGGTTTAGAAAAAGAGGACATTCTTCAAAGGTTGAATTGCGAAATAAAGCCAAAGGAGAAGCCTCTTTATGAAGAAGATAAAGAAGACCGGAAAAACTGTCTACAAACATTTACAGACTTTTGAAAGGGATGAGATCGCACACTTATTGTCT